>OLGZ01000382.1_pt1 | contig 36996 bp, 40 predicted proteins | sample 1605981 | NCBI WGS metagenome assembly OLGZ01 (sample SAMN03283291) | human gut metagenome | biome: human-associated habitat; material: feces | host: Homo sapiens | place: Peru | collected 2012 | reverse complement strand
AGTTATAATGCCCTGTATGGTATGGTATGGTATGGTGTGGCGGGGCGAGGGCAATTCTTTCGTTCAAGAATTTTTTACATGAATACAAGGGTGTAAAACCCAATGGGGATAGAAAAATTAAGGAACGAAAAGGAGTTTAAACATGGGGAACAAGATTACAAGCAAACCTATTACTACGCAAGCTAAAGCTAATTCAAAGCCAAAAACGAATGTTAAAGTTGTAAAGAAACAAAGTCAAAAAACCACAAGCGACAAAATTTTGTCATATTTCGGTGAACATAATATGGTAAATGTCGGAAAGAAACAGGCGGCAAAAATAAAGGCTACTGTAGAAGATATTGCCCAAAATGGTAAAGCAATGGAAAAGTTGACAAAATTAAGTGTAGTGTACAGAGCCTATGAGGCAGCCAAAAAGGTTGATGAAGAGGCGAAAAAGCCTTCTGGACAAAAGATTTTAAAAAGAGTAATGAATGTAATTGAACATTTAATATGTCCGTCAGTTCTGCCGTTAGATTACTACATTGGTGGTGGAAGTTTATATAAACAACAAGGGCAACTTGTCGGATAAAAAGGAATATAGAACTGAAAGGTGGGGACACGAAGTGTCCCCACCTTTTTACTTCGTCAAATCACAACATTTTTCTAAAAAAGCCAATATGTTACAAAACGTAAAGATGAATTTTAAATTGCCTGAAATCCAATTATAATCACTCATAGGATAGGATAGGATAGGATAGGATAGGAGGGGGGAGTAGCAAAAATTTAGAATTTTATGTTTTTATAAAAATAGGTAGAAAGTTAGAAAGGAAATAATTCATGGCAGTAGGAAGCATTGGTACTTATAATGTTACATCTGCACAGTTTAGTAGTGCAAGACCATCAATGACAGGGACAAATAAGCAAGAATATAGTGAGAAATATTCGGAATATATTAAAGAGTTTAATGAAATCCCTAAAAAGGCAAATCGATTTTTTTGGGGTGCCCAATTAGTTGGGACTGCAGTTGGTGCACTAGGTGGTTTGTTAGCAATGTCAAAAGGTCAAATTTCGGGTTCTGCCAAACAGGCTACTTTAATTGGTGCGGCTGCGGGTTGGTTTGTTTCTTTTTGTATCGGGCTTGCTAAAAAAGAAGGTGTTGTTGATAAGCAAAATGAATTAACTCAAAGATATATGAATTCTTTAGAAAAATAATAAAAGAAAGGAAATTTGATGACAGTTATTGCAAGAGATATGGGGCAAAGAAACGGTAAATATTTAGTAAATGTAAGAAATGCAGAACCGAAAGGTTTATTGGGGGATGCAGGAGTTGTTAGGCAGTTTGATGATAAAGATATAGCAAAAAATTATATCGAACAAGTAAATAAAACAGGTGAAGATACATTTGTAAAAAATGAAGTAAACAATCAAGCACCGTTACCATTAAAAAGACAGGCAGGAGATACTTTTGAGCGTAGCGAACAATAAGAATTTTCAACCCTTCACCTTTCACTAATCTACGTAACGGTCTTTTTACCCTTCACTTTTCAATTTTTTCGCCTTATGCTTTGTCATTTTGTCGTTAATCATCGGCAGAACAAGTCCGAGGGTTACAAATGAGTATGCAAGCCCGCTCAAGTGTGCCAAGTTGAGTTTCCACATGTTTTTCTTCGCAAACTCTTTGCCTTTTGCGGCGATTTCTGTGTGGGTTTTTAAGTTCATGTCGTTGAGCCAGTGTTTTAAACCTTTGCCCTCTTTTGTTACGTTGAAAAGGTTGTCCGCTTTTTTATCTAAAAGGTTTGCAACCCCTTTTGCCGCAAAACCGCCAAACACAAGCCAGTTTAGAAATCCGAAATAATCTCTGGTAACCGATTCCCTAAGTTCTGTTGAGTTGTCCGCAGCAAGAAATCTGCCCATAACTGTTGCGGTAAACACGGTTTTTATAGCGTTTCCGCTTGTTACAGGCCCTGTGAATTCAAGTTTTCTTACAAAATCCTTCGGGTTTTTGACCTTCATTACGCTAAGTACCATTCCAGCCATACCTGCACACGCCGCAAGTTTTTTCAGCCAAAGATATTTGTCTTTTTTAACCTCTTTTTTGTTGTCTGAAGTGAAGTCGACTTCGCCAACAAAGCCCTTTTTGCCCGTGCGTTTTTCGGTGATTTTTCTGTTTAGGTGTTGGTTTGTAATCCCGATTGCAGAGGCTGCCGTAAGTGCTCCAAAAATCTTGATATTGTTGACTTTCGAGATTTTTTTCAGTGCTTTTTCGATAGAAACATTTTTGTTTGTGAAAACATCGTTGCCCATGTCGTAAGCGTCACGCAGAATGTTTTCCAATTTTGCAACAAGTTTTTTGTCACCGATGTTGAGTGAAGTATCTCTGCCTGCCCCAAGTGCGTTGGTCAAGCGGGTTTCCATTATTTTTAAGAGGTTCTTTTTGTCGTATTTATTGATGTTTTTGTTGTCAATAATTTCGGCAAAAGTCTCGACAAAACCTTCTTTTGAAGTTAGTTTCATTTCGATACTTTTGTAGTTGTTGTTGTACCAGAAAATATCTTTCCACTTAGCCTCGTCAACCCAGTCGATGTTTTTCCAGTCAATATCAGCAAATTTCTTGACCACTCTGCCGTCACGACCTTGAAGGTTTGTGAAAATGTTTTCGGCATAACCTTTGGCAGTTTTGTCACTCTTGTCCCATGCCTCTTTCAGGGTGCTGACAGAATCCTTTGAAAACCAGCTTTTAGGGTTGATTTTTGTGTCAGGCATAACTTTTTTTGCTGCTATTCTTGAAATTATTCCTGCAAGTAATCCCGCAGAAAGGCAGTTGATAAAAGTTCCGCTGATTTCACGGAAAAAAGTTTCTGTACCTGCGTATTTATTTCGTTCTTTTGTGTCGTAATAGGTTCTCGGGGCAACCATTGCACCCAAGTCGATAAGTACAGCGTTTGCCATTTCGTTGGTGTCGAGGGTTCTCAAGGCTGATGTAAGTGCTCCGTCTAATGCTCCTTTGAATTGAGGTCTTTGGTAAGTTGTTTTTCTGTCAAAATCGTTTACTGCTAAAATCATTCGTTTCCTTCTTTACTACTACATACGAAAAAAGTCCCGCTTTAAAACGGGACTTTTTAAAACTAAAAATTTGTTATAAAAAACTACACAACAAAATTCATACAAGTCCCGAAATAAAACTTGGATGAATTGGAGGATGAATTATTGTTGTTTAATTCAATGTGTACGTTTTTCATATTTACCTTTGTGTGTATTATACACTTATTTTAAAAAATTTGTCAATAGTTCTTGTTAATAAAAATTAAGAAAACCGACAAGTCAGATGACGAGTCGGTTTTGGCGTTTTAAGATTTTGTAATTATTATGCCCAAGCCTTGATGTCGTCAAGAGTTGCGGTATCTTCGTAGGAAGTAAAACCTTCGCTGACAGTTGCGTCAGGTGCAAGTTTTTGCATATCTGTGTAAGTTTCGGAAGCTCCGCCACCGCCGTGTGTGCAGAACGGTTTAATTGTTTTGCCTGCAAAATTGTTGTTTGCAAGGAAGGTTTTTGCAGGTGAAGCCATTGTGTACCACCAAACAGGCGTGCCGACATAGATTGTGTCGTAGTCTGAAACGTCGCCGTCATCCTTGAGTTCAGGAAAAATATTATGTTGTTTTTCGTATTTTCCTTGCTCTACCAGCTCGTTGTAGTCGCCTTTATATGGGTTCACGGGTTCTATTTCAAACAAATCGCCACCGACAACGCTCTGAATTTTTTCTGCAACAGCCATGGTATGTCCGCTATGTGAAAAATACGCAATTAAAATTTTGTTATTGCTCATGTTCGCCTCCTTTTTGTAACCTTATTATAAAACCTGATAGTTACTATCAGTCAACCCCCATGTTACGATTAAAATTAAAATGTGAAATAGCATTGCAACCCAAATCAGCATAAACAAAATGCACGGCGAGAATCGCCGTGCATTTTGTTATAAAATTTAAACTATTCCAAGTTCAATGCAATTTTGTTGTTGGTGGAAACCATGTTCATTGCGGAATAGAAACTTGATTGTGCTGATTGCAATGTATCGTATTGGTCGTCGAGATTTGTAAGTTGTGACAAATATGAAGATAACTGTGACAAGACTGCAGGATTGCCGTCTGCGTCCTCAAGCATTGTTTCTAATTCTGCCCCGATATCATCCAAGATTTCTGATACATCAGCGTCGCTCGCAACTGATACACCAACTTGTGCAGCTAAAGTTTTTGCATCCGCCAAAATTTCGCTCTCACTTGAATTGCCTTGCTGTTCGTTACCGTTTTCGGTATTTTCTTCTTGTTGGGCTTGTGCAATTTTTTCTTGTGCCTCGGCTTCTGTCATCCCGTCTGTTGCTGTAATCCCTAATGCTTCAAGTTCATTTTTTGTGCTGTTGCTAAGGGTGGATTTTTTTGTAGCTACTTCTGTTGCTGCTGTGCTTCCTGCGTTAACTGATGAAATTGATGTCATACGTTCTGTCCTTTCTTTTGCGGTTCTCTCTCTTAAAAACTAAATACATTTTTCCCTGTCGGAACATTTCTGAAAAAACTTTAGGATTTTTTCTCAAATATGAAGAAAACTTTACATGTAGAAATTTCTACCTGTATTGTCAAAACCGCAAAAATTTGATATGATGAATATTTGAAAGGTGATGATTATGAGTAAAAACGGTACGGAGAGAACCTCCTACACTTTGGGGTTACATTATCAATTAAACGAGGCAGCAAGAATTTCTGAACTTATGGCTAGAAATTTTTACAAAAATTATGTTCGAGGTTCAAAGAGTATTTTGGAGTTGGACGAATTCAAGATTTTAAGCCATATTTTGGAAAATCCTGAATTGTCCCAGAGTGATATTGCCAAACTTGTTTACAAAGGCAAGGCTCATATTGGTAAAATCCTTTCAGAAATGGAGAAAAAGGGCTATATTACACGTAACATTTCAACCCACAACAATATTATGGTTAAGCGTACAGCCTTAACCGAAATGGGCGAAAAACTTTACCACGAAACAGATATAGCGTTTAAAAAACTTGCTGACGATACATTGGCGGAGTTTTCAAAAGAGGAAATCGACATCTTTTTGCATCTTTTGGACAAATTCAAAACTCAAATGTTAGCGAGAAACGAAATCACTTTTTAAGTGGCTATTTAGACTTCGTTGTAGGTTTTAAAATGAGTTTTGCAAACCTCTTTCAAACGATCTTTGCCGTATTTTGAGATGAATTCTCTTGCACAATCCTTAACTTGAGCGGCACAACCTTTCGGAAACATAACTCCGTACGAATTTTGCATTTGCTCGATTTTATGAACGAACGCAGCTCTTGCCAAAACAGAAGCCGCCGCAACCGCAATGTCACTTTCGCCCCTAACCATTTGTTCCAGAGTTATTTCACGCCCTTTTTGCATAAGTGCGTCCTTGATAAAATGGTCGTTGCCGAATTTGTCGGAAATTGCATACGAACAATCATTTTTTTCAAGAATATTTTCGATAGTTCTGGCATGTCCCCAAGCAAGAAGTTTGTTAAGGTTTTTGATACTTGCGTACATTTCGTTGTATCTGCTGTTTGAAATTGCTACAACCGTATGCGGAGCGGATTCTTTTATAATCGGCTCAAGCGTTAGAATTTTTTTATCCGTAATCTTTTTGCTGTCTTTAATTCCGAGGGCAGCAAATTTTTCGGCAATTTTTTCATCAACCATTACCCCTGCTATTACAAGAGGTCCGAAGAAGTCGCCTTTGCCTGATTCGTCAACTCCGATGTGGGTGATGTATTCACTCATTAATTCATACCCTCCGGAACTGCCATAGGGATTGGAATTGGAGCTGATTGGTGCTGTTCCGAATGTTGGGTCTGGGTTGTAGTTGCTTGTTGTTTTTTGTTGTAATTTTGAACAGCTTCAGCAGGAGTTGTTGCAGGTTTGATAGCTTCTGTTGTTTCTGTTGCAGGAGCTTCTGTTGCGTAATCCTCCTTGTTTTCATCTTTTAAGGTTCTTGATTCAGCTTTTTTTGATGAAAATCCTTGGAGGTCGATTTCAGGGTAGTTGAAATCGACATTTCCATACTGTTTTGTTGCGACTTTCATAACGTCACGCCAAATAAGAGCAGGAACTGTACCACCTTGGATTGATCTCATGTCGGAGTTGTCGTCGTTACCGACCCAAACACCGGTTACGATGTTCGGAGTATAGCCGACAAAACTTGCGTCTTTGTAATCATCTGTCGTACCTGTTTTACCTGCCGCAGGAACGCCGATATTTGCGGCAGCACCTGTACCACGTTGGATTACGGTCTTGAGCATCGCAGTCATTTCTGCTGCGGTTTTCAAGCTAAGTTGTCTTGAAATACGAGTTTTTGGAGCTCTGTATACGACTTTTCCACGAGAAGTTTCAATTCTTTCGATAGCGAACGGTTGAACGAGGTAGCCACCGTTTGCGAATGCACCGTAAGCTCTTGTAAGTTCAAAAAGTTTGACACCGTTTGAACCGAGTGCGATTGTGTAGTCGTATTCAAGTGGGGTTGAAATTCCGAGAGTTCTTGCGATTTGAACAACCGCACGAATTCCAACGTCTTGAATAAGTCTGACGGCACAAACGTTTGAAGATACCATAAGTGCCTTGTATACAGGGATTTGACCTCTGTATTTGTGTGCGTAGTTTTTAGGTGCCCAATCGCCGATTTTGATTGGTGAATCTTGAATAAGGTCGTTCGGCAAAATTCCTTTTTCCATAGCCGCAGCGTAAACAAACGGTTTGAAAGCAGAACCGGACGGTCTGATTGCCTGAACACGGTCAAACTGACTCTTTGTGTAATCTTTTCCGCCTGCGTAAGCAAGAATTCTTCCGTCAATCGGTGAGAATGAGAATACTGCTGCTTGTTGGTTAGCTTTTGTTAAACCGTAATTTCTCAAGTTCTTTAAAATTGCGTTGTTTACTGCGTCTTGTGTGTCAAAGTCAAGTGTTGTGATGACTTTGTAACCGCCTTGAGAAATATCAGTTTCGTCAAATCCGAGTTTTTCCAATTCTTTCAAAACGTAGTCACAGAAGTACGGAGCTTTGTTTGTTGTGTAGAATTGGGGCATTGCGGTCAGGTGAACTTTTGCTTTTTTTGCACTTTCGTACTGTTCTTTTGTAATGTATTTCATTTTATACATTCTTGTAAGAACCTGATTTCTTCTCTGAACCGCTAAATCCATATTATTGAACGGTGAATATACACTCGGAGCTTGCGGTAAACCTGCAATGAGGGCGAGTTCGGACAACTTCAACTGACCGATGTGCTTGCCGAAATACGTTTGTGCAGCCGCCTCAATGCCATAAGCACCCGAGCCTAAGTAAACATTATTCACATACATTTCAAGAATTTTGTCTTTAGAAACAGATTTTTCAATTCTTGCAGCAACTACGAGTTCCTTAATTTTTCTGTCAAAAGTTCTTTCGTTAGAGAGGAACAGAATTCTTGCAAGCTGTTGGGTCAAGGTACTTGCACCCTGAACAACGTGACCTGCCAAAACGTTTTGAACGGTTGAACGAGCCAAACCTGTAATGTCGTAGCCGTGGTGTTTGTAGAAGTTTTTATCTTCTGTTGCGATAAGTGCGTGGATAAAATCTTCCGGAACATCTTGGATATCAATTTTTTTGAACGAATATGCGGTAAAGGTTTTGATAACCTCACCATCGTGCGAATAAAATTGCGTTACAATGTTAGGCTTAAATTCATCCAAATTTTTAATAGGCGGTAGTGAGGTTAAATATACCTCAAAAGCAACGCCTGCCGCAAGTATGCACGCCCCACCGAATATGCAGAAGTTTCGCATATTTGGCCAAAATCCGCCATTTTTTTTCGACATGTTTCTACGTGCAAGATTTTTTGCAGATTCGTAAGTTTCGGTTCTTCTTATTCTAACCATTGAATTTAGCCCTCTTAGCCTTTAATTTACTGTTAATATTCTATTATAAAGTTGATATCTTGGCAAATCGTTTATAAAATATAAAGTATGAAGGACTTTTTATTATGTATAATTAACGAAATCCGCTCGTATTTTGTACCTGAACAGGTGATTTACGAGGTTACGGGCAAATGTAAAAAATGCGGTAAATGTTGCAATTATATGTATAGTGTCGATACCTACACCGAAAAAGAATTTAAAATCATGCAATTCTTATTTCCGACATATCGCAGATTTTATATAAAAGGAAAAGACGAAGAAGGTAATTTGGTTTTTGCCTGCAAAATGGTAACTCCCGAAGGGTTGTGCTCAGACTATAAACACCGCCCGAGAATGTGCAGAAATTATCCCGCCAAAAGAGTTGCCTACAAAGCCCAACTCCACGAGGGGTGCGGATACAAAGTTAACATCAAAACTTTTGAAGATTATGTTAATGAAGCAAAAAATAAGCGACATTCCTAATGTCGCTCACTTTTACAATTTATTTATAACCCTTAGTTTGCCATGTAATTGTAAATCAACGAGGATGCTCTCACGATGAAATCTTTGCCAGCCGGCGAATTGTAAGGTCTGTTTGCAAGAATTACAACAATATACTTTTTGCCTGACGGGGTGAAAACAATTCCTGCATCACCGAGCATTTTACCTATATCACCGGTTTTGTGAAGAATTGATGCTCCTGACCCAAGCCCTGCCGCAATCAATCTGTTATTTTTTACATGACCCATATAATCAAAAATCTTTTCTCTTGAGGACATACTCAAAAATTTCGGGTTTTCGATATTGTAAAGCATTACAGCTAAATCTCTTGCTGTTGTGTAATTTGTACCGTTCATATCAGGTAACCAAGTTTGTACATGGGTGTGTTTTAAACCCCAATCTCTAATCCCCTGATTTATGTCCGTCATAGAACCGATTTTTGACATCAGCATATTTGTTGCAGAATTATCGGAATCCGTAATCATCACTCTTGCAAGTTCATCAAGAGTATATTTTGAATTTTCCGCCTTGAACTGCAAACCGCCCGAACCTTCTGCCCTATAATAATTCGTCAATGTCATTTCGTCATACAAAGAAACCTGATTTTGCTCAATAGAGCGGAAAAGCTGAATTAGAACAGGAATTTTAATAATACTTGCGGCAGAATATGGCTGTGAAGCATTATAATCCGCAAAATGCCCCGTATTATAATCCCAAACAAAAACTGACGGCTGTATCATCGGATATTCGGCAGCTAAATTTTTGATACCGTTTTCAATCCCCACAAGATGTGCATTTGTTTCCAAAGGCCTCATCAGCGGATTTTTTGTTTCCGCACTGCGAAGCGTCAAGTCGTTCATAAACAAATGGTTGTAAATGTAGTTGGATGTTGGGAATAAAATCTGTTTGTAATCCGCTTTGATTTCAGGGTGTGCGGATTTCGCAAAAATTTGTTTTGTGATTTTGTTATATGCGTGAGGAAGTAGCCCGAATGCCAAAACTCCCGCAAATGCAAGCGATACAACCCTGTGTATCAAGTTAAATTTTTCAACTTTTTTTTGATTTGCCTGAGGTTTTCTTCTTGTCACGACATGCCCGAAAGCAGGAGTTGTTCCACCGTAAGGTGAAGAGCTTCCATAAGAAGGGCGTGTACTATTTATTTCCCCATAGTAGTATCTTTCTCGGCTTCCATAATTTCTAGCTAATTCCGGCATTAAGCCATTCCTCCCAAAATCTATACAAACATTTTACCCTATATTTTTTCTCGAGGCAAACAAGTTACAAAAATTTTTACAAAAGAAAAAAATCCACCACAAATTTATGCCTTCAAATGTTAATATTTAATTAACATAATGCCGATTTTAATGTAAAAATGATAAACTTGTTTTTGTTAAGAATTTAGCGAAAGGAATTAAAAAATGATTAGCGAAAAAATGGAAAAAGCATTCAACGACCAAATTAATGCAGAATTTTATTCAGAATATTTATACCTCTCAATGCTTTCGTACTTTGAAACATTGAACCTCAAAGGTTTTGTAAACTGGATGACGGTTCAAATCCAAGAAGAACACGCACACGCAATGGGTATGTTTAATTACGTTCACGAACGTGGCGGAAAGGTTGAGCTTGAAGCTATTGAAAAACCAGAAACAAAATGGGAAAGCCCGCTTGAAGTTTTTGAACATGTCCTTAAGCATGAACAACTCGTAACTTCAAAAATCAACGCCCTTATGGATGTTGCAGAAAGTGAAAAAGACCGTGCAGCACTGTCTTTCCTTGATTGGTATTTGAAAGAACAAGTCGAAGAAGAATCATCTGTCGGCGGTGTTCTTGCAACTCTTAAACTTATTGACGACGACAAAAAAGCTCTTCTTATGCTTGATAAAGACCTTGCCGCAAGAACTTTTGTTGCTCCAGTTATAGGTTAATTAATTTATCTACAATTTACAAAAAACAGTCCTGACAAATACCGTCAAGACTGTTTTTTATTATTTATTATAAATTTTAAAACTGTCCGCTAAAAGCCTGCAAACCTCTGTATTTTGCAGCAGAACCAAGCCTTTCTTCAATTCGAATAAGCTGGTTATATTTTGCCATTCTATCCGAACGAGAAGCCGAACCCGTCTTAATCATTCCGCAATTTGTAGCAACCGCCAAATCAGCAATAAAAGTATCCTCAGTTTCACCCGAGCGATGAGAAACGATTGCCGTATAACCCGCAGCATGTGCCATTGAAATTGCGTTCAAAGTTTCCGTCAAAGTACCGATTTGATTTACCTTGATAAGAATTGAGTTTGCAACCCCACGGCGAATACCTTCCGCAAGCCTGCGAGTATTTGTAACAAACAAATCATCCCCGACAAGTTGGCACCTCGAACCGATACGTTTGGTAAGCTTTTCCCAACCTTCCCAATCTTCTTCCGTCATACCGTCCTCAATCGATACAATCGGATACTTATCAACCCACTCCGCAAGAAAATCAACCATTTCATCCGGTGTTAAAGTTTTACCTTCGCCCTTCAAATTATACAAACCGTCCTCATAAAATTCCGACGACGCAACATCCAGACAAATTTTTACACTGTCAGTATCATATCCTGCACGATAAATAGCCTCCAAAATAACCTCAATAGCTTCCGCATTCGAGTTCAAATTCGGGGCAAAACCGCCCTCATCACCAACCGATGTAGAAAGCCCCTTTTCCTTCAAAACTTTTTGCAAAGTATGGAAAATCTCAGACCCCATTTGGATAGCTTGCTTAAAACTCTTTGCCCCGACGGGAGCAATCATAAATTCCTGAAAATCAATATTATTATCCGCATGAGCCCCACCATTAATAATATTCATCATCGGAACAGGCAAAGTAAGAGCATTAATTCCGCCCAAATAGCGATATAACGACATATTATAACCGTTAGCAGCCGCCTTTGCACAAGCAAGCGAAACCCCCAAAATAGCATTTGCTCCAAGCTTTGACTTGTTTTCAGTCCCGTCCATATCAATCATAAACGTATCTATTTCACGCTGGTGGCTTGCTTTTTCGCCCACCAATTCAGGAGCAATAATATTATTTACATTATTTACAGCCTTCATAACACTTTTGCCGAGGTAGCAATCCTCATCACCGTCACGAAGCTCTAAAGCCTCAAAACTTCCAGTAGAAGCACCGGAAGGCACAGCAGCCCTACCTTTTATCCCGCCTGTTAAAATAACATCAACTTCAACCGTAGGATTTCCTCTGGAATCAAGGATTTGACGTGCAACAATATCTTCAATAAATGTGGACATAATAAACTCTCCTTTACCATTAATGCTATACGTGTCGTAATTCTGACATAAATTTTTTTATTTTTCAAGTGACTAACTATGGGATTTTTTTTTGACATTGTAGATAATATGTTTGATACTGTAAAAATATCCCACAAACAGTACGGAGGACGCACCAATCCAAGCAATCGGCCCTGAATAAAACATTCCGATATACCCGAATTTTATTGCCAAATAAACCGCCGCAAACGAACGCATAACAAGTTCTGCAATGCATGCCAACAACGGGAACAATGCCTCGCCCATGCCCTGTAATGCGTTTCTGTAAATGAAAATTTGTCCCAAGAAAAAGTAATAAACCGTGCTTATCAAAAGATATCTGTGGGCAATCTCGATAATCGCAGGGGTTGCAGTACCGATGAATTCACGAATAATATCTGTGCCCCAAAACCTCATTACAACCGCCATACAAAGGCTTATCACAATATTAATCGTGGAGGTTTTAATTACACCAAGACGAATTCTCTTGAATTTTTTTGCCCCGTAGTTTTGTGCAACATAAGCCGCCAAAGCCACACCAAACGACATCATCGGTAATGTCGCAATCTGCTCAATTCTCAAAGCTGCCGTCAATGCCGCAATTACATCAGAGCCGAAAGTGTTGCAAACACTCTGTATAATCAAAATGCTTATCCCGATTAGTGAAAATTGCACAGCCATTGGCATTCCTACCCTCAAATGCTCCATCGCAGATTTTACAAACACCTTTTTATCCGTAATTTTCCAGTCACTCTTTGTCAAATGAAGCATAGGAAGTTTATATTTTATATAAATCCAACAGAGAATAAATGAAATTCCCTGCGAAAGAATTACCGCAATCGCCGACCCTGGAACACCCATGTTGAAGATCTGAATGAATGCCAAAGCCAAAAATATATTCACAATCGAGGCAATTATCAAGAAATATAGTGGAGTTTTACTATCCCCGAGAGCCCTGATAATGCTTGATAACATATTATACATAGTCGTTGCAATAAGCCCGATAACAATAATCTGAACATACCAATAAGCATTATGATAAATATTAATCGGTACATTCATCCAGTGCAAAACAGGGTTCATCAAAAGTGCGAAAACTACCGAAAACAAAAGAGTTACGACTGTACTAAGAATAGTCGATACAACGACGGAATTCTTAACCCCCTCGATATCTTTTGCCCCATAACGTTGTCCTGTGACAACCGCAAAACCGTTGGTCAAACCTACAATGATAAAAGTTATGAGAAAAAACAGCGGAGCGACCGCTCCAACCGCCGCAAATGGTTCAACGCCCAATAGCCTTCCGACAATAACCAAATCGGCTATGTTATAAAGTTGTTGAAAAATGTTCCCAATCAAAAGTGGAACTGAAAACATCAATATATGTCGAAGGGGGCTTCCTTTTGTCATATCGGTAATCATAAAAATATCCTGTATATTTATATTTAACTACTTTAATATTTTATAAAACTGATACAAAATTCGCAAGTTTTTATTGTCAGATTTACAAATCCGAAGATTTCTAAAAATTGAACCATTGCGGAGTTTTGAAAAATAGGGTATAATGAAAAAGTAAATTGTAGATAATAAACAAACGGAGGAATTTATGAACAAGAAAGAAAAGTGGCTGAAAGTCAGTCATAGTGTGCCTTTCGGGGGGGGGTAAACTCTTTAGGCTCTCTTAGTGAAGGTTTAGAAACTATTGAAAAAATTACAACACAGTCAAAAATAAAGGATGTAGTCAATAATACCTCGCAAGGGGCGAGGAATAAGAAATCAAAACAATTTAACGTAAATCACTTACTAACCTACTTACCTACTAACTTACTTACTTCTAAAAAAGTAGCTTTCACATTAGCAGAAGTCCTCATCACCCTCGGCATTATCGGTATCGTCGCAGCAATGACAATTCCAAATCTCGTAAACAATTACGTTGAAAGGCGTAATGTGTCAAGGGTTAAAAAGATTTATTCCGATCTTGCAAATGTGTATAATCTTGCTTATGCAAACGATGGACAACTCATTGACTATATTAAAAGCCGTGATCCCGTACCAAACTGGTATAATGAGGAATCCCACAGGGCTTTTAGAGATTATTTTGCAAAATATTTTAAAAATTTAAACTTAAAACTAAACTTTTCAAGTGCAGAATATTACGATAATCTTGAAAAAACCAGCATTTATAATATTGGTGGGGATTATGGTAATGGGTTTTCAACATTTACAGCAGCGGACGGAACGACTTATGCCTTTAGATATCTGGGAACGTGTATTGGTGGATTTGCAGACGGTAATTACGACCCTCATGGTGGTTGTAAGACAGGTATAATTATTGTCTTTTTAAATAGAAATAAAAATGAAATAGGGCAATTGGGCAAAAATGTTTTTACATTTTCAGTATATAAGAATGGTGATATTCGCCCCGGAGGTTGGTCTACTATTGGTAAGGAGCCACTTTCCTGCTACTCTAACCCAAATAATTGTACACAATGGGTAATAAATAACGGAAACATGGATTATCTTCACTGTAAAGACCTAAGTTGGAACGGTAAAAAAACATGTAAATAAAATACTTGCTATTTAATTTTTTTTATGCAAAGATAGAGGATGTCGGCGAAAGCTGATGAAAATTGAATAGAAATAGCGTGGTAGTTAAGCAGTTTTGGGACTGACGAGTTACAAACCGGCTTGTGATGAGAATGATTACTGCGATATAAATAAAGAATATGGCAAGGTAGCTCAGCTGGTGAGAGCGCACGGCTCATACCCGTGAGGTCGAGAGTTCGAATCTCTCCCTTGCTAAATAAAAAAGACAGGTTTTATGCCTGTCTTTTTTATTTAGCTTGTGGTATTGATGAGAACTAATTTTGAGTTCGAGCGACCTGCGAGCAGAGGGCGAAGGCTTGAATGCGAAATAATATATTTATGTAGCATTCAACTGTAGACCCGTTTAATGCGAGCAGGTCAAGACAATCTCTCCCTTGCTATTTTTATGTTTTATAATTACCAGATTTTAACACTATCTGCGTCATAAAATTTTATTTCTAAAGATTTTTCATTAATTCTTGTTTCAAAAGTTGCATTAGCTTTTTCAAATTTTTCTTCAATATTTTCTGTTGGTTTGTGAATACTAATGCATATCATTTTTATTTTAGGATTATTATTTATTGCATCATATATATGATAATCTTTATCACCAAATGAATGACCATGTATAAATAGAATATCTTGTATATTGCAAAGTTTTTCATAGCAATAGTTGAGATAGTTATTATTTCTGATATGTTGTAATTTGTAACTAGAATTACCTTCTATAACAACTAAAGGAGAAGTTCCATGTTCAAGCCAATATCTTGTTTTATCAATTATACTCTGATTATTATTCAAATCATAAGTAAGTTTATACATGTTTTGTTTATTGTCATAGAATAGATGTAATCCACCATGTAAATAAAATACATTTTGTTTCCATATCTCTGGACTCCATATACAATCACCTTCACTTGAATTTCTGATAAAGCCATCTCGTGGATAAAAGTTCCGTTGTTTAATGCAGCTATAATAGTAATCAGGATAATCTCGTTGCAAATTAGCAGCATAAATTATTACCCAATAAAGGAGTAAATCATAGTTTAACGTAAAGATATTGTTAAAATTCGACAAAAATAAAAAAGTATTTTCATTTTGCTCCTTGTTTGTGTATACATTTGAATGAATTTTAACAAGTGTATTTACTAAAGCTTTTTTTAAATCATCACTTAAGTCTTCATATATGTGGGCTATATAATCTTCCTCATAAGTAAATTGATATACATCTCTTTCAAAATTCAAATCGTCTATAACTTTCTCAAAATCAGAAGTACTACTAAATAATATAGAATCACGGAAAGAAGACTTTTCAAGAATCGAATTGTAACAAAAATCTTTGTTGCAGGCTATGCTGAATCCGTTACCCAAAAGCAAATTTTTATTACAATTTTGGTATTTGTCTATTAAATCGTCAAAATAAAATAGATTTTTCATAAATACACCAAATAACTAATTGCAAGTCTTTAATATCTATATCTATTATAATTATAGTTGTTATAGTTTACTGTGCCTGAATGGTTTACATTGGCATCAATTTTTATGTGTTGATTTTTTATAGCATCAGAATAGTTATTCATTGAATTTACATACTGTTGGTTTAGATCATATCGTTGCACGCAGTTTGAATCGCCGTCACATACTGTCTCTTCATAAGGTTTACCCGTTTGATTTGCAACGCAAGCTTCATATTGTTGACGCATATTTTTAATATAATCATCTGCTTCTGTTGAAGGAATGTTAGCCATTTTACGATATTTATCACGACTTTGTAATTGCATGAGATAATCCATATTAATTTTATATTGACATTCCTCGGCACTTACAACGTTTGCGAACACCAATAACATTAACAATACCAAAAATAACCTATTAAGTTTCATATAATCCTCATTGTTATAATAATCAACGCTTATATATAATTATAAACATATTTTTATATTTTGTAAAGTGTTTAATTTGAGAAATGTAAGGAAATTTTATAAAAAAGTAATGTAGGCTTAAAATATTGTACCAATTTTGGTGCAATGTAGATAGATAGGTTTGTTAAATTAGTTAAGGTTTGATTATGATTAATAAAAAAGTATAGGATCTAGTTTTGATAGTTTTCTTGAAGAAGAAGACTTTCTTCACTGGGTAGATGCTGTCGCAATAAAAAGGGTTATTGCCTATGCTTTAGAGCAAAAAATGCTTGCTGACAATATGTCTGTTAATCGACTTGCAAAAGAACTTGAAACTTCAAGAACTGCGATTTGTCGTATTTTAGACCCGGAAAACACTTCGATTACATTAAATACAATCGAAAAAGTTGCTAAATGTTTAGGCAAACGAATTGTTTTATCTTTTGCATAAATCTTTATAGCGTTTAATTGCGGTATCTAAATCTTTTTGTGCGTTTTGGAGGTGGGGTAATGTGTGTAAACCCTACATTCCAACGCCTTTGACATCATCTCTAAAGCAGTGGCAGGATGGGCTTAGAGTTCCGTCACAACATTTTGATCTGCCGTTTTGGCAGCCGCACACTCCGCCGTGGCTTGAGCAACATCCACGTCCTGCCAAGCATTGGTCTGTCGAGTGGTTATAAACGTTATACGCCCAAATTGAACCACCAACAATAGCAACACCAATCAAACAAAATAAAAATTTTTTCATATAAACCTCATTTCAACATCATCCGAGTCCTTGCCCAAAGTAGGCAAGTACCTCATTTCTACAAATTAGTTCGCAAGGCAAAATTAGCATATTTTTCAAATTTTGTCAACTTGTATAATAGAAATTTATATTTAGCAAAATTTGCATTAAAAAAGCAAGGTCTAAATTTCCCCTTATCAGGCCTCTCGCAAAATGATTATTAATCATTTTGCTCGGCAGAGTGCTCATAACCACGTACTGAATGCTTAGAGGGCATCCCTATAAGATAAGTTCAATAATTGAATTACACTAACAACAGATATTAAAAAAGACCCCTTAAAAAGGAGTCTTTTTTAATATGGGCCGCAGTGGACTCGAACCACCGACCTCACCCTTATCAGGGGTGCGCTCTAACCACCTGAGCTAGCAGCCCTCATTTTTGCCTCTATCAATTCGCTTCAAGCTATCTCTTTCGGCAAGTTCTAGTCTAACATGAACATTTTTTAAAATCAAGGTCTTTTTATTTTTATTTATTAACAAGTGTTACAAATTTTTGCCAAATTGAAATCTTCTGACCTAAAAAACGTTATTATATTTAAGAGAGGCTGTTTTTATGATTATTATTGATACCGATCTGACAACGTTAATGCAAAAACTTAATATTTCTACTGCTAAAATGCAGCAGCAATATTCGATGATGTCTGTTGAAGAAATCGTTGAAGCTGAAGCCGCTCAAGGAAATCAACAAGCCGTAGAATACGCTCGTGAACTTTTTACAAATCCCGAACAACTCGTTAAAATCTTTAAACTTGCCGATCCAAACAACAAACTCGAAATTCTTTCCGAAATGACCGCTCAACAACTAGCACTCTTCCTGCCGGAAATGGAAGAAACTGATCTTTCGGAAGGTTTAAAATATTTTACTCAAGACAAACTCCTCAGCATGCTCGAAAGTATTCCGCCGGAACAGCTTGTTAACACAGTTTTTGAGATGTTTTCGCAAGAAGAAATTATCCAGTATCTGCCCGAAGAACAACTCGACAAATTTCTCTCCAGCACAGAGATGGATAAAAATAAAATCATGGAACACATGAAAGAAATCCCTCCCGAACTCATCGCTCAAATGCTGGAAACTATGACCGGACAGCCTGTTGAGGACATGAGCATGGAAAGCATGCTTGAAACCGTCGGAGGGTTTAATCCGCTTGAATTTAAAAATGCACTTCTTTCCTTGCAACCGGTTGCAAAACAACAGCTTACTCTAGGGCTTGCGAAAGAGGACACTAAACTTTTCCAACTTTTTGATGCACGAGCTTACACAAATATGATTAACACCTACAAACAGCAGCCCGAGTTGGTTAAGGCTATGAATGTCATTGAAGAAGACCAAAAAATTAAAATGCTCAAAGAATTGCCGAATGACCTTTTGTCAATCGTCATAACCCAAATGGACGCACAGGATTTTGCGGATATATTGATTAAGCGTTGCCCTGAACTCCTTGCCGAAATTATTGCGAGATAACCTCAAGAGCAAGTTCAATAGCCTTTTGCGTAAAGCAGAACTTCATAAGTTTTCGTGGCAAAAATCTTGGCAACCTGAATTCTTTTACGAGCAACTTGTCTTTGAACAATGCGGAAATAAATACCATTCCTACGGGTTTTTCTTTAGAACCTCCGGTCGGGCCTGCAATTCCTGTTGTGCAAAGTGCCAAATCGCAGTTGGTACGAGCCTTCAAACCTTCAGCCATGCCTTTTGCACACTCATAACTGACAGCAGAGTGTTTTTCCAGTAATTCTTTAGAAACTCCTAGAATTTCAGTTTTTGCCTCATAAGCGTAAGTTACGAAATTCAATTTGACGAAATCGGAACTTCCTGAAACATCGGTCAATCTTGAGCTTAAAAGTCCACCAGTGCAAGACTCTGCGGTTGCAATCGCCAAATGATTTTCTTTTAAAAATTTTGCAAGTTTAAGTAATTTTCCGTCGAACATAGTTGTATTATAGCACAGATGTGGAGGTATTGGAACTGGGAATTTGTGGCGATAAGGCTATAAGGTGATAGGGCGATAAGTCCGTATCAGAAAAGATACTAGGATACTAGGGCACCAAGTTCTTTACGTCACTTCACTCTTTTCATCCCAAAATCAAGGCGAAGGCAAGATTTTCGAGGATTGTTTGGATGTTCATGTTCAGTTGGAGTTCTTTTTTTGCTTTTTCGACGGCGTTTATGTCGCCGATGAGCTTTAATTTTAGCAAATTGTTTTCGCAATTTGATTTCAAAAGTTCCGCCATGTAATTTTGAATTTGTACCAAAACCTCCATTGGATTATTTTCTTTGCACAATGCAAGTACCCTGTCGTTAAAATCCAAAACCTCGTTGCGTTCAAGTTCAAGATATCCTTCGATAGCGTCTTTTACAAGTGAAAAATCTCTCGGTTCGTCATTTTTTGAAGGAACAAAAAAGCACTGGGCTCTCGATACTATTGTTGAAATCATATCGGATTTATCTTTGGTTAAAAATATAAAAGTCGTGTTTGTGGGCGGTTCTTCAAATGTTTTTAAAAGTGCATTCGCTGCAGCTTCTTGGAAATTTACCTCGTTAATTCCCGCAATATTTCCGTCTTTGTCCCTGTCGCAAAAGATTAAAACCCTATGGTAATCCGACATTACAAGCAGGTCGTTTTTAATCATTCTTGCCTGATTAATTGTGATATTAATTCCGGCTTTGCCCTCATCCTCTGCCGCACGATTGTCAAGTCTGGAAATCGTCAGCACCGCAGGGTGTTTGTTTTCCCTAATCCAACGGCAGTTCAGGCAGTCGCAGTCTGGTTGGTGGCATCCTGTGCAATTCAGCATTCTCGCGATTTCCAGTGCCAAATCGTACTGTGCAGACAAGTCTGTCCCGTAAAACAGCAGGCAGTGGGCAATGTTTTTGTCGGGGTTTTCAATACCTTTTGAAAAATAATTCACCAAAAACGGATATTTTTCTCTGATTTTTGCAAGATTATGTATTTCTTGTACGTTTTCCGCATTATCCGAAGAAAGCATTTTCTACCTCCGCTTCTGCATTTGGGGCTTGTCCCGATTTGATTTTAAACTCCGCTTCCGTGATATTTTGTTTAAGCTTTACCAAATCCTTTAAATTAGTTTTTTTGAGCTTTTGGAGGGTTAATTTTACAACGTATTCGTGCTGTCCAGTGAGTCGAGAAAGCTCCATTGGCGTGCATTCAGAGGATTTTGCTTTCAAAATAATCCACCTTCTCAGCATTGTTTGAAGTGTCGAAACAATTTCCATGCAGTATTTTTTCTCTAAAAGTTTGCGGTATTCACGGAGTGCCAAGTCTTTTTTGCCCTCCAGCAAATAATCCGAAAACGCAAATAAATCCTCGTTAGAAATACAAATTTCCTTAACCATATCGGGAGTTATGACGTTTTGCGGATATGCCATAAGTTGTAATTTGTCAAGCTCCGTATCAAGTTGTCGCAAGTTATTTCCGATTTGTGAAATCATTGCTGTTGCTGTATTTGTATCCATTTTTAATTTTTTAGCTTTTGCTTGCTTTATTATCCACCCCTCAAGTTCAGCGGTTTTGTAGGTAGGAATTACGGCAAATTCTTGTGCGTTGTATTTTGAAAGTGTCTTAAAAAACTTTTTGCGGGAATCTAATTTTTTGCCCTCATCCCTTTTGAGTTGTGCCACAAAAACAATGTCCAAGTTGTCGTTGTTCTCTTCCAGCACCTCCGCAATTTGTTTTATTTCTTTGTCGTCAAATGTTTTGGAAAAATAATCAAGGCAATTTATCACAACAAGCATTTTGCCAAACATCATGGGTTGTGTTCGCAAAATCGAAATTAGGTCAGGAAATTTCGGGTTGTCGTAGGTCTTGAAACTCATTTCCAAAAAGTTTTTGTCCAAGCCTTTTTTGAGCTTTTCGATTTCCTGTTCTATATTAAAATCTTCTTCGCCGTAAAAAAAGTAAACTGCCATAACAACATTATAGGATAAAAAATAATATAATAAACAAAAAGCTGAACAAAAAGTTCAGCCTTAAACATATAAACTCATCGACGCAAAGCGTCGTGCACTAAAAGTATAGAGTTTTTGGCGACATCCGCCATCTCTCTTTCATACCCAAATCAACAGCTATGCCTGTTCTGCGGCATATTCTGCTTCCTCAATCTTTTTTAGTAAGTCGTCAATTTGTTCTTTCAAATATTCCATAAACAATCCGACTTCTTCTTTAAAACTGTAGGCACCCGGCCAAATCATATAACCATACATAAAAAATTTACTCCTTATCTTGTCTAACCTAACAAATTAAGTTACGGCATTTTGGAGTAAATTCTTTAGAAAATTGAGGAGTCTTGTTACATAATTTTACAATTTTGCTTTAGAAGTTTGAGTTGAAGTCGTGTAAGACATTGCGACTTCGGGATTTAGGTCATTTTGTTTAATATCATTCAAAACTCTTTGTAGGTCGTGTTTTGTAATTCTTTTGTCTTTGTTAAAATCAAGACCCGAATTTTGTCTGTAATAGCGTCCCGTTTTGGCATCGTTTGCAGCAGCCAAAAATTTGGAATTAATATTATTCGGGGTTAGGAACAAAGCGTACAATTCGCCACCCGTCAAGGTTTTGGTTGAATCTTCCACGTAAGTTTCTCTTACAGAAAGAACAAAATTTCTAACATAAGGAAGTTGCTCTTCCTTGCTAAGTTTTGCGAATTTTGGCAAACTCATTGAACTTTTTATATTTTTGCTGAATTCTTTGTGGGCTTTTGCATAATCAATACTCATATCGAGTGCCATTTGACCCATTTGCCCGATACCGTAGAAAGAACCGCGTCTTGCGGACGGGTCAAAGTGAGATTCCTTGAACAAAAGTGCGGTCAAGTCTTCAGGTTTGCAATTTATGGCTTTTGAGGCTTCCACAATCTGTTTTATAAAGTTATTTGAACTTTCAGGAAGTACCGTTCTTACCATGCCCTGAATTTTTGTGAAATTGCTGTCCGGAGTGGCAACAATTTTTGGAAGAGATTTAATAGTAGAGGCAACAACCTGCGGTTTTATCGCTTCCGGAGCAAAAGGTTGTAATTTCATAGCTTTAGGTGTCGGATTGAGGTGAAAAAAGGATTGTGCAAGCATAACAATGCTCGGCAAAAACTGTTTTGGACGTGCTTTTTTGTAAGATTTTATGCAAGCCGTTTTTGCCATAGCTGATTTATGTTTAATTTGCACGATTTTCTTCGCAACTTTATAAGAGTTGTAAGGGTTAATTCCTGAAACTATCATTGTATATTCCTTTTTGTCTTGGGGTAAATATTTCTACTTGGATTTTGTATCAATATTTAAAAAAATTCAACCCTTTTGTAAAATATGTTAAGGAAATCGGCTTTTGGGGATACAAAACGGCGGAAGTTCAAATTTGAACTTCCGCCGTTTTTAATTATTTATCATTTCCGTTCGGGCTTTCGTATTCTATACCCATTTCTTTTAATGTTCTAATAAAGTTTTGGGCACAAATCTTTTGAGCTTCCGGCGGAACTATTCTCAAGATTTCAACTGTTCTGGAAATTATAGGATCTTTGTCATACCAACGATTGTTCGCATTGACGGGTTTTACCATTGCGTAGAACTTTTCAACCGTTTCTTTGGAAACATTTTCTTCAATCTTCTTCAAGAAAATTTCAGCTTGAGCATGCAACTCAGTTTGATAGTTTTTTAACAGTTCAATAACTTCTAATAGTAATGGATCGTGATCGTACCAACGTTTATAGGTAGGACTCATTTCTTATAACCTCCGTAGGATTGACAGGAGCTACATCATCTCTTCTCTCTATCTTCCCTCCTAACAATCTTATCTTAGTTTCAAAATTTTCGTATCCTCTATCTATATGATGTAGGTTTTCGATTACAGAGTTTCCGTCTGCCATTAATGCCGCAACTACAAGAGCCGCCCCTGCACGCAAGTCGCTTGCAGCCAAAGTTGCACCGGTTAACTTTTTAACGCCCTTGATAATTGCGTGGTTTCTGTCTTGGTGAATATCTGCCCCCATGCGTCTTAGTTCAGGAACTTGCATAAATCTGTTTTCGTAAAGGCTTTCGGTGATAATCCCGACACCATTTGCGGTTGAAAGCAACGTCATTGCCATAGATTGCAAATCGGTCGGAAATCCAGGGTATGGTTGAGTTACAAAATTAATTGAATTTAAGCGGTTTTTACAACTTACTTCCAAAGAGTTTGGTTCAATTAACTTGATATTAGCACCCATTTTTAGCAATTTGTCTGTAAAGAATGTTAAATGTGCCGGAAAAACGTTTCTGATAATGGCTTTTCCGCGAGTCGCGATAACAGCGGACATAAATGTACCGGCTTCAATTCTGTCAGGAATTGTTGTGTATTCAATAGGGTGCAAATCTTCTTGTTTAACCCCGTTGATAATAATTTCGGAAGTTCCGGCTCCGTTGATATCAGCACCGATTGAATTCAAGAAGTTTGCCAAATCAACGATTTCTGGTTCCTGAGCCGCATTTTGAATTTTTGTAGAGCCTTCAGCCAAAACTGCAGCAAGCATGATATTTTCAGTTGCTCCGACTGACGGGATATCAAGATAAATGTCAGTACCGACGAGTTTTGTAGCTTTTGCGTGAACATAACCGTTTTCGATTTTGATTTTAGCACCAAGAGCCTCAAGCCCTCTGATGTGGAAATCTACGCGTCTTTCGCCGATAGCACATCCTCCCGGAAGTGCGACGATTGCCTCTTTGCACCTTGTAACCAAAGCTCCGAGAACAATGAATGACGCTCTCATTTTGCTGACTAATTCATATTTAGCCGTAACGCTTGAGAGGTTGGAAGCATCAATCGTAACCGATTTTTCTTCTTTATTATAACTGGTTTTTGCTCCGAGTTGAGCAATAACATTAAGCATGATTTCAACGTCCGTCAAATCCGGTACGTTGTGGATTTTAGTTTCTCCTTTTGGCAATAAGGCAGCAGCCATTAATTTAAGAACTGAGTTTTTAGCACCGCCGATTGCGACTTCTCCTTTTAGTGGTGTTCCACCTTTTATATAAAATTTCTGAGTCAATTTTTATCTCCGAAAAAATTAATTATCTGATTGTCTACTCTAATAATAATACAACCAGATTAATACGGTGTAAATAAGTTAAATAATGTAAAGAAAAATTATTATGGGGATGAAAGTGCCTATATAAAAGCGACGGCTTGTTATAGCCCTGAAAAAAGTTTAAAATAAAATATACACAATTTTTAGAAAGGACAAACAATGCAAGAATTAAGAGAAATTAATGAATTTAATAATGACACTTTGGAGCAACTATCACGTTTGAAGGTAAAGTACATGAAAAATAACACTGCCTATACCGAAATAGAAAATTTTCAAAAAATGTTATATCGTTACACGATGTTCATAAAGGAAGGAATGCTAGAGGATGCTAAAAAGGAAATAGATAAAATAAGTGGATATTTCGCCGAAGGGGTTGACCCTGCCGTAAAGTTTACGAAAAAGGCAGAACCTAATCTTTACAAATTTGTATGGCAAACTGAAGATGGAGCTTGTAAGGCTTGTGCTGCTCTTAACGGTACGGAGTATGAATATGAGGCGGAAGTTCCACAAAAACCTCACCCAAATTGCAAATGCCATGTAAAAAAGATTGAGCTTGAAGAACCTGATACTGTTATAATCGTAGATAAGGAGGATGAAGAGGAAGAAGAAAAAGCCCGAAAGCAGATATGGGAGATACTTTTAGATATCGCTCAAAAGTTGGTTCACATGTGGAATGAAATGAAGAAGGCAAAGCAAGAAACTGCTGATACTGTAGTAAACCAAGGCGAAAAGTTTATTAATTGGACAATAAATGGGATAAATAACATTGTAATTCCAAAAAACTACTTGGATATCTCATACAAATTAAATAAACATAAGATTAAAGATATAGAAAATTCAGGTAATATTGTAGTAAGTCTGAATGATTTAAAAGACAAATTTTTAAAAAATACAATACTAAGGTTGTGTAGAAAAACCAATATAAACATAAATACTCCGGTAGTAATTCCTAAACCGTCTAGTGAGATAGTTGACAGGTTACAAAATTCTCAAGAGATGAAAGATTTTATCAGAGAAAGACAAGATACTTTACGAAGTGGCGAAGATGCAGATAAAATCTATCAAGTACAATTTAATGATTTGGCAATAAATAATACTTTGGGGCATTTTACCATATATCATCCGGTTCTTGATAAAGACGGGATTTTTACTGCTATAATACTTGATTACTATGATTTTGACTACATGAAGCCAGAAAACCCGATAGCAAAATTAAATAATATTGCGTATGAAGCTCAAAAACATCGAATTATCGATAATTATGTTATAATAATTCCGTTAATTATCAACACAAGAATAATGTGGGGTATGAATAATGATTAATACATACAAATTAAGAAATGTTTTAGAAATGTTGGTATTTGTTATAGTGAATATACTGTTTTCTGATTTATTAATTCCGATATTTTCTTGGTTTGTATTCTTTTTTACCGCACTATTGTTGATGTTGTTGAATTCTTATAATTTGTTTATTTGGAACTTAGTTTGTTTGGTATTTATAATTGTTGCACTCGTTTTTAGATTTACAGGACTTGTATTTATATATGACTTATTTGAGCAAAATGCACAGAACCCAAAAATCACTGCTTTTATACACAAATTAAAGGAAAAAACTCATATTCAACTTACAATTTGGCTGTTAACTTGGCTCTCTATTACCATTTTTTATATTCCTACTTTATTTTCTTTTGTTGATAAATATAAATTTAATAATACAGGCATTTCTATAGGTTACGTTATTGCAATAATGGGTGTGATATACTTTGCACTTAATTCTTTTGCGACTTTATTTTTATACTGGAAAATTTGTGATGATGGTCAATATAAAATTAATCAAGAGGGTAAATAATGATTGAGAAGTATAAATTAAGAAATACTATAGATATATTTGTATTTGTTTTGATAAATATACTATTTTCAGACTTATTTGCTGTGGTATACCTTATAGAATGGTTTTTGTTTAGTATGGTAATACAATTATCAACTGTTAATTCTTTAATAACTTGTTTTGTGGTTTTTATCGGACTGGCAATGATATTTTTTCTTTTTAGATATTTAGGGTTGATACTTATATATAACTTTTTTGAAAAAAAATCTCAAAATCGGAATATTACTAATTTTATACACAAATTAAGAGAAAATTCTAAATTGCAACGAAATATTTGGTTATTAACATGGCTTTCAGCCATTCTAATCCCTCTTTACTATTTTATTGACATATATTTGAAAAAGGGTCGTTATATTGAGTTTATTGTATTCATGATATTGGGTGTTATGTACTTAGGTTTACTTGCTTTCAACTCTTTTGCAGCACTGTTTTATTATTGGAAAGTTTCCGATAACAATAAACACAAGAATAATGTGGGGTATGAATAATGATTGATACATACAAAATAAGAAATGTTTTAGAAATGTTGGTATTTATACTGATTAACATATTATTCTCAGACTTGTTTGTAGTAGTATATTGTGCAATTTGTTTTTTAGTCGGAATACTGTTTTCTGCATTTGTAGAAAGTTATCCTTCACTATTTTGGCTTTTAGCTTTTGGTGTGGTAGTGGTAATATTGCTCCTATTGAGGTATTTTGGATTAATAATTTTGTATTACATTTTTGAACAAAATGTTCAAAACAAAAAAATTACAGATTTTATATGCAACTTAAAAGAAAACAAAAAACTCCAACTGAAAGTTTGGTTGTTAACATGGCTTTCAGCCTCTTTTATTCCAATTTTGTGCTTAGTTGATAGTTTTATAAGTAAAGAAATTGATTTTAAAGAAATTCTGATAGCTTTTATCTTTGGGGTAATTTGCCTTACTTGTCTTGCTTTCAACTCTTTTGCAGCACTGTTTTATTATTGGAAAGTTTCCGATAACAATCAACACAAGAATAATGTGGGGAATGAGTGATTAATAATGTTCAAAAAAAAGCCAAATTTTCTTTTGAAAATTTGGCTAAAAACATAGCTTCCAGCTATTCTTAATCCGAGGTCTATTTTCTATTTTGTGGGAGGAGATTTATTATTTTTTCAGGAAATATGCTTTCTACATAACGACTTATTTTGTCTGAATTTTGATTATATAACGTCCCGATGTATAAAACACCTAATCCTGTCAGTATTATCAAACTTGTTAAGAGAATTGGAGATTCATTAAAGTAGAGAAATTCATAATACATAAAAAATTCGATTATCCCTAATATGCAAATTATTAAAAATACTTTTCGTCTGATTAAAATGCCAATAATTCCGTATAGCAAGTAAAATATCAACATTAAATTTTGAATTAAATTATAATTGTCAGTAAGTAATATAAACAATGCAAATACAGAATTTATAAAACCTGTTGCTCCAAAAAAGTATAACCACATAGGATAGTCTGCTTGCGTTTTTTTATCTTTAATAAAGGCTATTAATAACAAAGCCACAAAGAATATTATACTGAATATACAAATATCTTTGCCACCGAAATCACCATTATTTGTTATAAAATTTGCAATAGGAACAAAAATTCTCTCATAACATATCAGGTATAAAGTATACGCAGATGACATCGTATAAATTACAGGGGATGCAAAGTTTCTGAATTTTTGGACTATTGAAGAGGTTATTATTGTACAAATAGAAAGGATAATTAATCCGAGGTGGCAATCCCCAACAGGATCATCCAAATATGCAAAATCCGAAAAATGAGGAAATATTCCGAGCATTTTTTCTATGTCTAAAATAACAAATGTTATTGTTGGGATTAGAAGAAAGTATAAAATTTCTGCCGGAACTTTTTCATTTTTTCTTAGTTGGATTTCCCCGACGCCCCAAAATATTAAACAATAGACAACGCCAAGTACGAGTATTTGCAGATAAGAGCTGTTAGTTACTGTGTAGCCCATTAAATAAGTCATAGCAATTAACATTATAAATCCGCCGATGTAATACAATACTTTTACAATCGTTGATGTTGGTTTGACTTCTTGTTTGTCATCGTCATCAGATAATTGAAGTATTTGATTTCGCTGGAATTCGTTAATAATTCCCTTTTCTACTGCTAATTGAAGTAATTTTTCAATATTCATCTTTTATTCCTTTTCTTCCAAATTGCACAACATATTATTGTTATAAAAATGTTACAGTCAACACTTTAGATTAATAATATTTTCAAATATTTACTTTTTCAACAAAATCCAGAGATAAAACACATCTCCGATTGATTTTTCGGTCTTGTTGAAGGTTATGCGGTAGTCTTTGTTAAAAAATTCAATTAATTGTAATAGTTTTTCCATATTTATTCCTAATTCCTTTTCTTTTTCTCTATGCCTTATTATGATTACTTCAATCCGTACCGTCAAAACTAAAGGTTAATAATATCTCCGTCTTGAAGTTTCTTTGCAAAACTTTACACTTTCGCTCACATTTTTCGCAGTTTCGCCCAAATCAATTATTAAAAAATAATAAATTTTTGGTCGGTTGTGTTAATTGTTCCTCTATAATATAATGTATGTAATATAATTTATGAGAGGTATAAAAATGTCACATAAACATAGCAACAATCCGTTCAAAAAACACGAGGATGAAGAAATTAAACTTGACGAACAGGTCAAAGAAGAACAAGTTTCTGAGGAAACTCCAAGTGAAAACAATGCAGAATTGGACAAGCTTAAAGAAGATTTCGACAAACTTAACAATCAATATTTAAGACTTGCTGCTGATTTTGATAACTATAGAAAAAGACAAGAACAAGAAAGAGAATCTCTTTTGAAGTTTGGTACAGAAAATGCTTTGAAAAAACTTCTGGAAGTTCTTGACAACTTTGAACGTGGTGCAAAAGCCCTTGAGGGGGTTGAAGATTGTCAAAAAGTTAAGGACAGCTTTAATCTTGTTCACAAACAAACTGCGGATATTTTGGCAAAACTCGGTTTGGAAGAAATTAAGGCGGAAGGCGAAGAGTTTGATCCTAATTTCCATGAAGCGGTTATGCGTACCCCAACCGATGAACACCCTGAAAACACTGTTGTTAACGTAATGCAGAAGGGTTACAAGGTCGGTGACAAGGTTTTGCGTCCGGCACTTGTAAATGTTGCGTCAGCGGATTAGAATGTTAGTAGAATAGAGATAGAAGATTAAGATTACGGGATTATGACTACAGATTACTATGAAATACTCGGTGTGGAAAAATCAGCATCGAAAGACGAAATAAAAAGTGCTTTCAGAAGAAAAGCACGTACACTTCACCCCGACGTGAACAAAGCTCCGGATGCGGAAGAAAAATTTAAAGAACTTGGCAAAGCGTACGAAACGCTAATGGACGACAACAAACGTGCGACTTATGACCAATACGGCGAAGACGGTTTGAAAAATGCAGGTTTTGGTACAGGCGGGCCGTTTGACGGCGGTTTTGGCGATTTGAACGATATTTTCAGCAGCTTTTTCGGCGGTGGCTTTGGCGGAGGTTTCGGATTTGGCGGAAGACCTGACCCGAACGCACCACAGGCTGGCGACGATTTGAGAAAAGATATTGAAATAACCTTTGAAGAAGCTGTTTTTGGTGTTTCTAAAGAAGTTAGATTTGAACATCTTGAAAACTGTCCTGAATGTGGCGGAACAGGTGCTGAAAAAGGTTCAAAACCGGTGGTTTGTCCGACATGTCATGGTAGCGGACAGGTTCAAACTGTTGCAAGAACTCCGCTCGGAGCATTTACGCAGATTTCGCAATGTCCGGATTGCCACGGTACGGGGCAGAAAATTTCAAATCCTTGTAAGGCTTGTAAAGGCTTTGGAAAAATTGAAAAAGAGAAGAAAATTGAGGTTAAAATTCCTGCGGGTGTTGACAACCATTCAAAAATCAGAGTTTCGGGCGAAGGTGATGCGGGCACAAACGGCGGACGAGCAGGCGATTTGTTTATTGTTTTGCATGTGAAGCCTTCCGATTACTTTAGCCGTGACGGAATTGATGTTTACACAACCTTGCAGATTTCACCTGCTCAAGCAGCTCTTGGTGACACGGTTACGGTAAAAACTCTTGACGGCGAGCAAAATGTCCAAATTAGAGCAGGAATTCAAAACGGCAACACCATAAAAATTAAAGGGGCAGGTGTTCCAATTCTTTCAAGACCTTCACAGAGAGGCGATCATATTATCGTTGTAACCGTAAAAATTCCGACTCAGTTGAGTGATGAAGAACGTGATTTGTATAAAAAATTATATGAATTGAATTCAGGTAAAAAGGCTCAAGAATCATTAATGGATAAGGTAAAAGGAGCATTTAAATAATGAAAAAGCTAATGATTGCACTATTGACGGCGGTTTCCGTTTCTTCTGCGGTTTATGCGACACAGCTTCCGCAAGAATTAAAAACTTATGTCGAAAAAAGTTTCCCAAAAACGGATTTTCGATTTGACGGTGTAATCATTCTGCCTGACAACACAATTTATCTTCCGTTAATTCCAGCGAAATTTGATACGGAAAAAAGTTTTACCGTGAAATCGACTATTCCGTCGGCAAAAAGTTTTTCTCAAAAGCCTGATGCGATAATTTTTGATAATGATTATGTGTTGTTAAGGGTTATTACGGATGCTAACGGCAAAAAATCACTTGTAAAACTTCAAAACCCGCCGATAGAGTTGAGAACAGGGCTTTTGCCGCAAGATATGCTCGTTCCGAAAAATTTGTCGATTCCCGGTAATTTGAAAAATATTATCGGAAATTTGGAAATTTCGACAGCGAAAGAGCCGACACTTGCCGTTCCTGTAGTTCAGCCGAAAACAGTTCAGGGTAACAGTATCGCTTCTTTGAAGCTTATTCCTGAATTGAAGGGCAAGACTTTGTACGTTTCAACAAGTTTTTCAAAAAATATTCAGGTCGTAAACCCTGAAAAGAAAGTTCCAGAATATGCTCTCCAGCAGCAACATATACCGATTATGATAAAGGGTTGGAACAACGAGTTTTTGCTCGTTTCGTCTTTTGATAAGAAGTCTATTGACGTGATTTCTTTGGCGGATGACAAGGTTATTAAGCAAATTGAATTAAAGACTCAACCTGATGAAATGATTATCGATGCTAAAAATCATCTTGCGTATATTTCGACACCATCGGATTTCAGTATTTATGTAGTAAGTTTGGATACAATGACGTTGAAAAAACAGATTAAGTTGAATGGCATGTGCGAAAAAATCGTTTTGAGTGATGATGGTACAAAGATTTTTTATAATGACAAGCAAACCAACACTATTTGGGTAATTGAAACTGATAATAATTACTTGTTAAAAGAAATCGGAACGTTCCCGAATGTTTCAAAAATCGCTTATTTGAACGACAAAATCTATATTACAAGCAGAACGAAAAACCGCTTGGCGATTGTGGATTACAAAACAATGAACTTGCTTTCCGAAAACTCTGTCAGTCCAAAACCTGTAGATATGTTAACCTACGGCAATGACTTGTTTATTCTCGGGGCAAGCGAAAATACTATTGAAGTCGTGGACACTTCTGTTGATAAGCTGACGGATACAATCGTTTTGGATACAACCGGATTTTCTACAAAGTTGACTAGAATTGACGGAACAAATCTTGCACTTGTGACGGATGCAAAAGCCGGAAAATATTTTGTTTTGAATTTAGATACAAAGAAAATAATTTCGTCAAACCCTGTGGCAACTCCCGTAACTTCAATGGTTGTTTTGAAAAAAGTTAAAAAGATTGGTGGAAAATGATAACAGATTTTGACGAAAAAACGCAGAAAATTTTGTTGAATTTGGAAAAGACCCAGAGAGATTTTTGGAATATTTCGCGTCCTACTGCACTTTTTTTGTATAATTTGATAGAAAAAGAGGGCTTGGTGCACGGACTTGAGGTCGGAACTTCTAACGGATATTCTGGTATTTGGTTGTCTACCGCTTTAAAGAGAAACGGCGGAACGCTTGATACGATTGAATATTACGAGAAGAGATATTCTATTGCCCGTCATAATTTTGAGGAATGCGGAACGTCAGATGTGGTTACAATTCATCCCGGTTCTGCGTGTGATATTTTGCGGGAATTGCCGGAAGATTTCAAGATAGATTTTGCTTTTGTGGATGCAAATAAGCGGGAATCCGTGGATTATTTTAATCTGATACATCCGCACTTGAAAGTTGGCGGAATTTATACGTGTGATAACGTTTTGTCGCATAAAGAAAAGGTTCAAACTTATATTGACGCAATAAACGCACACCCAGACTACCTTCACACCGTCCTTGAACTTCCCGCAGGTTTGTCCTTTGCAAGAAAAATAAGGTAAGGGTTGGGCGATAAGACCGTATCGTAAAGATACTAGGATACTAAGGCACTAGGGCACTAAGTTCGTTACGTTTATTAAGTCATGTCATCTTGAGGAGCGAAGCGACGTAAAGATCGCATTGTCGCTAAAGATCACGGTAATGCGATTCTTACGGCACTTCGTGCCTCAGAATGACATGAAAACAGGGTGAGGGGTCGAACAAAAATATTAACTTTTATTAGCGGACAATGTGATTTTTCATGTTGTCCGCTTTTTGTTTTTTGCTTAATCCTCAGGCTGACATGGTTTTAAAAATCTTTTCACCCTTCACCCTTCGCCTTTCACTAAATAGTCTTATCGCCTTCTTCTAGACTCTTCCACTTATTTTGCCCCACTTGTCCCATTTGTTTTTTTTTGCTATCATCAGGTTAAGATTAGATTAAAAAGAGGAAATTATAATGTTAAGAACCGGTATTGTAGGACTTCCGAATGTGGGAAAATCAACTTTGTTTAACGCTTTGACGAGTGCAAAAAACGCTCAAAGTGCAAATTATCCGTTTTGTACGATTGAGCCGAACGTTGGTGTCGTAAGCGTTCCTGACGAAAGATTGGAAATTCTCGCAAAACTTTGCAAGTCAAAAGAAATTATCCCGACAGCAATCGAATTCGTTGATATTGCAGGGCTTGTAAAAGGTGCAAGCAAAGGGGAAGGGCTCGGCAACCAGTTCTTGCATAATATTCGAGAAGTTGATGCGATAATTCAGGTTGTAAGATGTTTCGATGATCCGAACACTATTCACGTTGCGGGAAAAGTCGATCCGCTTGAAGATATTGAAACAATCAACACCGAACTCGCTCTTGCGGATATGGCTTCTGTAGAAAAGCAAATTGCGAAAGTTTCAAAAGTTGCAAAATCCGGTGATAAAGATGCGGTTCTTTTGCTTTCTGTTTTGGAAAAAATGCAAACGCTTTTGGAGGGTGCATCTTTTATTAATGTAAAAGACCACTTCAACGAGGACGAAATCCCAGTTGCAAAAAGCCTTAACCTGATGTCTACAAAACCTGTTATTTATGCCGCAAACGTTTCGGAATACGACTTGAAATCAGGTAACGACTATACTAAAAAAGTTGGCGAATATGCAGCTGCTCACGGTGCGGAAATGGTTATTATTTCTGCAAGAATTGAGGAAGAGTTAGCGGATTTGTCACACGAAGAGGCTGTTGAATACTTGCACGATTTGGGCGTTGAAGATAGCGGTATTGATCGTATGATTAAGTCGGTTTATAAATTATTGAATTTAAGAACATTTATTACTGCCGGCGAAAAAGAAGTTCATGCTTGGACAATTCCTGCCGGTGCAAAAGCTCCGCAGGCTGCAGGTGTTATCCATACCGATTTTGAAAAAGGTTTTATTCGTGCAGAAATTACACCGTATGAAGATTTTGTAGCTCTAGGTTCATATACGGCTTGTAAAGATAAGGGCGTAACTCGTCTTGAAGGTAAAGATTATGTTGTTCAAGACGGTGATTTGGTGCACTTTAGATTTGCCGTTTAGGGTGTGAAAATTTGTCACGTGCAAAACGCTTAACATATTGACAGAATTCCTTCTTAGGGTGAAAATACCTTTAAGGGGGAATTTATGACTAAAGAAACTTACTTACATGACAAACACGTACAACTCGGGGCGAAAATGGTAGATTTTGCGGGTTGGAGTATGCCTGTTCAATACACATCTATTATTGAGGAACACAAAACCGTTAGAGAAAATGTCGGACTTTTTGATGTTTCGCACATGGGCGAGGTTTTTGTGTCCGGTAAGGAGTCTTTGGAATATTTGCAAAAAATTGTTCCTCAAGATATTTCGAAATTGGCTTATGAAAAGGCTGTTTATTGCCAGTTGCCGAATAAAAACGGCGGGCTTATTGACGATTTGATTATTTACAAACTCGGGATTAATTATTATTTGATTATTTGTAACGCTTCTCGAATTGACGAGGATTTAAACTGGATGGTTAGAAATAAAAAAGGTTTGGATGTGAAAATCGACAACCAATCGCATAATTATTCTTTGCTTGCCGTACAAGGACCGAAGGCTGACGCTTTGCTAAGAAAAATGGGACTTGATACAATGCAGAATTCGTTCACTATTAAACCTGCAACGATTAACGGCAGAAAAATGCTCGTATCTCGTACGGGTTATACAGGAGAGGACGGTTATGAATTGCTTGTGGAAAACGAATTTTCAGAAGAGCTTTGGGATAAAATTCTTGAGGTCGGAAAAGATTTCGGGATAAAACCAATCGGGCTCGGGGCAAGAGATACTTTGCGATTGGAGGCAGGTTTGCATCTTTACGGAAACGATTTGAGTGAAGATACAACGCCGATTGAGGCAGGTTTGTCGTGGTCTGTTCCGAAGGATAAAAAAGAAGATTATAACGGTAAAGATGTTATTATGTCACAGATTGCAAACGGTGTCGAAAAAAAACTCGTCGGCTTGAAAATGCTCGATAGAGCGATAGCCCGTCACGAATATGAAGTTTACAAAGACGGCGAAAAGGTCGGAATTGTCACAAGCGGTTGCGTTTCGCCAACTCTTGGGGTAAATATTGCAATGGCTTATGTAAAAAATGATAAAAATATTTGCATAGGTTCGACTGTTCAGGTTATGATAAGAGAAAAATTACACGATGCTGAAGTAGTGAAAAGACCTTTTGTTACAAAAAATAATAAGGTAAAATTATAAAAAGGAGAATAGAATGAGTATTACAGAAAGAATTTTATGTTCAAAATCACATGAATATCTTCTTCCTAATGATGATAATACTTACACTGTAGGTTTGACGGATTACGCTGTAGAACAGCTTGGAGATATTGTATTTTTGGAATTGCCGGAAGTCGGAAGCGAATTTAAGAAAGGCGAATCTTTTGCAGCTATTGAGTCCGTAAAGGCTGCATCAGAAATTTATATGCCGATAAGCGGTAAAGTTGTTGCCGTAAACGAGGCACTTGTTGATGCACCGGAAACTTTAAACGAAGACGTTTATGCGGCAGGTTGGCTCGTAAAAATTGAGGCAACAGGCGATGCTTCCGAGCAAAATGATTTAATGGAATACGAAGATTACAAAGAAGAATTGGAATAATGAAGAATTTTTTAGTACATGATGAAAATACCAGAGCAGAAATGCTTGAATCTATTGGCTTGAAAGGGATTGAGGACTTGTTTAAACAAATTCCGCAAACTGCGAGAATGGGTGAACTTAACCTTGAGAAGCCTTTGAGTGAAATGGATTTGCAAAAACGCATTAAGCAAATCGCAAAAGAGAATAAAACTGATTACGTTAGCTTTATTGGCGGTGGAATTTATAACAAATTTGTACCCGCTGCAATTTCGCAAGTCGCAAACAGGTTTGAATTTTTGACAGCATATACACCGTATCAGGCGGAGGTTGCTCAAGGTACTTTGCAAATCATGTACGAATTTCAAACAATGATGTGCAGATTGACCGGCATGGACATTGCAAATGCAACTGTATATGACGGGGCAACGGCTTGTGCAGAGGCAATTTTGATGGCTGTCAGAATTGCTAAGAAAAACAAAGTTCTTGTTTCGGAAAAACTTAATCCGGAGTATTTGAATGTCGTAAAAACTTACACTTGGGCAAACGGTATTGAGGTGGAGTATTTTGACGAAATTCCTGCAAATACGGCGGATTATGCAGCGGTGCTGGTTCAAATTCCGGATTATTATGGGGAAATTACGGAGTTTAGGGCTGTAGATTGTTTGTCGATTATTTGTTGTGATATTTCTACACTTTCGATTTTGAAAACCCCTGCCGAAATGGGAGCGGATATTGTTGCGGCTGATATTCAAACACTTGGTATGCCGATGAACTTTGGCGGGCCTCATGCCGGAATTCTTGCTTGTAAAGAAAAGTATATGCGTCAACTCCCCGGAAGGCTTGCCGGCAGAACAGTTGATGCTGACGGCAATCAGGCGTTTACGCTGACTATTCAAACCCGAGAACAACATATTAAACGTGAAAAAGCAACAAGTAATATTTGTTCAAACCAAGCTCTAATGGGGCTTTGGGCAACGTTATATTTGAGTTTGATGGGTGAGGACGGTTTCCGTCAGGCGGGTTATCTTTCTGCGAAAAATGCACACTTGCTTTCGGAAAAACTTGCGAAAAAAGGTGTAAAAACTTTGAATAAGAACTTCTTTAATGAATTTGTGATAGAAGTTGAGGACGCTGACGAATTTTTGAACCGATTGAAAGCAAATAATATCTTAGGTGGGATAAAACTCGACGATCACAGAATTTTGGTTGCCACAACCGAGATGAATTCGGCAGAAGAGATAGATAGATATGTCGCAACCCTTGCGGAGTTTTGAAAAATAAGTTATAATAAGAAAGTAAATAAGTGAATAAGTTAATAAGTGAATAAGTTCAAAACGGGTGCGTTGCACCAAAGTTGTTAATGAGCGAAGCGAACGAAACCTCTTACTAACTTACTAACGAGCCCGAGCAGGGCGAACTGTAGAGAACATAGCAACGGAGGATTTTAATGAACGAGAACGAAAAGTGCCTGAAATTCAGTCATAGTGCGAATTTCGGGGGGGGGCAACTTTCTAAGCCCTAGAAACGAAGGTCTGGAAAACGGAACAGCT
>OLGZ01000381.1_pt1 | contig 37148 bp, 34 predicted proteins | sample 1605981 | NCBI WGS metagenome assembly OLGZ01 (sample SAMN03283291) | human gut metagenome | biome: human-associated habitat; material: feces | host: Homo sapiens | place: Peru | collected 2012 | reverse complement strand
ATTCCAACAGGACAAACCACAGCCGTAAATAACATATACGATATGGGAGGAAATGCATTGGAGTGGACTACAGAGTCTTGTTCTTACACGAGCTATCCTTACACCTACAGAGGAGGCAGTTACGCCGACCACTCCGCTAATCTTTCAGCAGGAAGCCGCGATTGGAATTCGGGCGTTGCGAGCGGTGACTTCGGTTTCAGGTGCACTTTATATTTGTAGACCTGAGCCCTGGTTTCTCTGAACTAAAATTCAGTAGAAACTAAACCCCATAGTACAGATATAGGAAAAGAAATCTCAAATTTGAGAATTAACATAAATATAAGAGAGTAGGTAGGAAACGACTTGGACCTAAGCAAAGCTAAGGTTCAAGTCGTTCCTACTTATACCATAAACCAATGAAGTTATCAACAAGAGAGGCATACCAAGAAGAAATAGATAATGCAAACGAAATTTATTATACATTAATTGGAGAAGATGCAAGTATGAATGGTGATGGAAAGATAAATAAAAGACCTTAAAGTGAATTCTACTTTTTGTAATAGATTACCATAAGGTCTTTGTATAATACTATTTACTTTTCTTTTTCTTAATAACAATGGATGCTAATATTAGTATTAATAAAACAGCAATTATAGCAATAACTCCAGACCATCCAAAAATAGAAACAATTTTGCTACCTAAAGACATAATAATTCCAGCTAAGATAACACCAAGAGAAACTGCAGTGATACTTGTTTTAAAATCTAAATTTAAAAATGAAGCGGCTAAAGTTCCGGTCCACGCACCAGTACCAGGAAGTGGTATTCCAACAAATAAAAGTAATGCCCAAAAGATACCGCTATTTCCAGCTGATTTTTTTAATTTTTCTCCGCCCTTGGCTCCTTTTTCTAAACACCAGGTGAAAAACTTGCCAATAAACTTTTTATCTTTTCCCCATTCAAGAACTTTTCTGGCAAACCAGAAGATAATTGGAACAGGAAGAATATTTCCTACAATTGCAATTGGATAATATAAAAATATATTAAGTTTTAAACTTTCTGCAATTGGAATTGCACCTCTTAATTCAACTATTGGAACCATACTAATAAAAAATACTATGATATATTTTAATACAATTGGTAAACCTGCCATAAATAAAACTCCTTTTATAAAATTTCCTAAACATTGTACTATATGAAAGGAAAAAAGTAAATAGGAGCAATAAAAATTGAAACTTTTAGTTTGTGATTTTTTATAGAGGACGGTTTTAGAATTACGCTATTTATAAAATAAAGTACTTGCAATTTCCGTTTCAATCTGCTAAAATATACCCATAATTTAAGTTAGGCACAAATAGGCTAAAAAAAAACACCTTTTTTGGAGTTTTTAGCCTATTTTTTGTTTTTTATAGGAGGTAAAAATGGGAACAAAATATGTATTTGTAACAGGAGGGGTTGTATCTGGATTAGGAAAAGGAATTACAGCTGCATCATTAGGAAGATTATTAAAAAACAGAGGATATAAAGTGGCAAATCAAAAGTTTGATCCATATATAAATGTAGATCCAGGAACTATGAGCCCATATGAGCATGGTGAAGTTTTTGTAACAGATGATGGTGCAGAAACAGACTTAGATTTAGGTCATTATGAAAGATTTACAGATGAAGCATTAAGTAAAAATTCTAGTGTTACAACAGGAAGAATTTATAGCGAAGTAATAGAAAGAGAAAGAAGAGGAGACTATTTAGGAAAGACGGTTCAAGTAATTCCACATATTACAAATGCAATAAAAGAAAAAGTATATGCTCTAGGACAAACTGGTGCCGACATTGTAATAACAGAGATTGGCGGAACAGTTGGAGACATAGAAAGCTTACCATTTTTAGAGGCAATAAGACAGGTAGGACTAGAAAACAATCCAGAAGATGTTATTTATTTACATGTAACACTTTTACCATATATTTCTGGCTCAAATGAGCTAAAATCTAAGCCAACACAACACTCTGTAAAAGAGCTACAATCAATTGGAATAAAGCCTGATATTTTAGTTTGCAGAACAGAAGTACCAATTCCTAATAGTATAAGAAATAAAATAGCATTATTTTGTAATGTAAGACCAGAAAATGTAATTGCAAATCAAACGGCATCTAATTTATACGAAGTACCATTAATGCTAGAACAAGAAGGGCTAGCATTAGAAGTGTGCAAACATTTGCACTTAGAAAGAGTTAATGCAAATAATAAAAAATGGGAAGAAATGATTGAACATTTCAAAAAAATAGATAATGAATATAAAAATGAGAATAAACAAAAAGTAAAAATTGCAATAGTTGGAAAATATATAAAACTAGAAGATTCATATTTATCGGTTGTGGAAAGTATAAAACATGCAAGTTATGCAAATGAAGTGGAATCACAAATAAAATTTATAGATTCAGAAACTGTTACAAAGGAAAATGCAAAAGATGTGCTAAAGGAATTTGACGGAATTATTGTCCCAGGAGGATTTGGAAATAGAGGTATAGAAGGAAAAATTCAAACAATAAAATATGCAAGAGAAAACAAGATTCCATTTTTAGGAATATGTTTAGGTATGCAGATGGCTGTTGTAGAATTTGCAAGAGATGTGCTTAAACTAGAAGATGTAAATTCGGAAGAATTCGAACCAGAATGTAAAAATCCGCTAATACATATAATGGAAACACAAAAAAATGTATATAAAAAAGGTGGAACTATGAGACTTGGTGCATATCCTTGCATTTTAAAAAAGGACAGTTTAGCATATAAATTATATGGCATGGAAGAAATAACAGAAAGACATAGACATAGATTCGAATATAATAACGACTATAGAGAAAAAATGGAAAATGCAGGTTTGAAAATTGCAGGAACATCTCCAGATGGAAGTCTAGTAGAAATAGTAGAACTAGATGAGAAAACACATCCATTCTTTATAGCAGGACAATTCCATCCAGAATTTAAATCAAGACCAGATAGACCACAGCCATTATTTGTAGGACTAATTGCGGCAGCTAAAAGACATAAATAAAAAACAAACTAAAAATGAGAGACCAATAATCTCTCATTTTCTATGTTTAAACTAGCAGCATCCACAGCCATTGTTTCCACCACAGCAGCAGCATAGTATAATTAAAATTATGAATATCCAAATACAGCTATTTCCGCCAAAGCCACATCCGCAGCCTCCACCACAACATCTATTATTGTCTTGCATAAAATTCACCTCCTAAAATAAGTACTACACAAAAGTTATTAAAAAATCTCAGTAAGCTTATTATCTGTTACATCCACATCCGCATCCACAGCAGAAAAGCAATAAGAATAATATTATGAACCAAAGTAGCTCACTATTATTGTTACAACAACAATTTCCCATTTGGAATACCTCCTTATATAGAAAATAATTTTAAATTCTTTAGTTATGTTATATAGTATTCAAAATAAAAATAAGTGTTACAAACGCCAAAAAATTTATAAAAACCCTATACAAAAAAATACAATTAATGATATAATCGTGAAAGAAAAGAAACCGTGAAAGAAGTTGAAATAAAAATGGGAAAAATTATATTACTAGATGATTTAACTATAAACAAAATTGCGGCTGGAGAAGTTATAGAAAGACCAGCATCTGCAATTAAGGAAGTAATGGAAAATTCTATAGATGCGGGAGCAACATCAATTACAGTAGAAATTAGAAATGGTGGAATTTCGTATATTCGTGTTACAGATAATGGAAAGGGAATAATGCCAGATGATATGGAAATTGCCTTTGAAAGACATGCAACAAGCAAATTAAGAAATGCAGATGAGTTAAATGAGATTACATCTATGGGTTTTAGAGGTGAAGCTTTGGCTAGTATTGCAGCTATTGCAAAGGTAACACTTGTTTCAAAAACAAGAGAAAATGATATAGGCTATCAAGTAGTTGCAGAAGGTGGAAAAATAATAGAAAAACAAGAGGCTGGCTGCCAAAATGGTACAAGCATTACAATCGAAAACTTATTCTTTAATACTCCTGTAAGATATAAATTTCTAAAAAAAGATTTTACAGAATCTGGTTATATAGAAGATGTAGTAACAAGAATTGCTCTAGTACACCCAGAAATTGCTGTAAAATTTATAAATACAGGGAAAACTGTAATTCAGACTTCTGGAAATGGTGACATAAAGGCTGTTATATACAACATATTTGGTAAAGAAGTTACGATGAACTTAATAAATGTAGACTATAAATATGAGGATATAGAAGTAAAAGGAGTGGTTGGAAAACCTGTAATTTCAAGATCTAATAGAGCAAATCAATTATTTTTTGTAAATAATAGATTTGTAAAAGATAAAACATTATCAAGCTCTGCAGAACAAGCTTTTAAAGGACTACTTGCACCTGGAAAACATGGATTTTTAGTTTTAAATTTAACTATGGACCCAAGAAAAGTGGATGTTAATGTTCATCCTGCTAAATTGGAAGTTAGATTTCAAGACGAAAGTAAAATTTTTAAAGCAGTATATCACTCAATAAAAGAAGCACTTTTAAGTGATAATACACAAGAAAAAACTGCTTTAGAAGAAATAAACAGCTTGCAACAAAGATTTACAGATACAAAATTAGATGAGAATAAAACAGTAATACCTACAAATAATTATACAAACATAGAAACAAATGAGAAAAAAGTAGAAGAATCTGTAAATGATTATACAAAAATTTATAAAAATGAGCCTGAACCAAGTGAAAAAGAAGTAAAGAATGAAGAAACTTTTGAACAAGTTATGGCAAAACTTAAGAGAATGCAAAACATAGTAGACAAAGTAAAAGACTTACCAGGAACAAATACAATTACAAATACTAATTATCAAGAGGAACATACAAACTCAATATTTAATAAAAATATCAGTTCAGAATCAAATGAGAATATAGAAAAATATGAAAAATCAAAGCTTACAGTAAATGAAAATACAGAAACGTATAATCCAATATCAATGGTAAATATAGAGTCAGAAAATAAGCTACAAGAGGCACTAAATACAATATCTAATATAGAAAATACAATGAATAGTGCAAAGCAAGATATAAAAGTTGATACTACAACTAATATACTTGAAGAAAAGCAAGAAACAGAACCAAAAATTGAGCCATTTGAAAAAAATGAAGATACTACTCCAATCATAGAAACACAAATAGAACAGCCAAAAGAGAAATATACAATAGAACCAAAAACAGAATTAAACTATGAAGGCAGTATTACAAAAGAAAATATTAATGAAGAGGGTTCTACAAATGAGAAAGAGAATACTCAAAATAATATAGAAGAAAAAATAAAAGAAAATTTTAATAACGAATTAAAAAATCAACCAGTTATAGAAAATAATCAATATAGTGGTGAAACTTTAAGTAACCAAGAAGAGAAAATAGAAGGCAGTACCCAAAAAGAAAAAACATATAATGATTATGACTTCTTAAAAATGTATGAAAAGAATTTTGGACTTGCTGTTAAGCCTCAGGAAGAAAAAGAGAAAATAGATGTATCTTCAGAATTTAAGCCAACAACAGGCGAAGAAAATTTATCTGTATTTGAGAATAATGAAGGCTTTAGTGTAAAACCTGTGTATAAGTTTATTGGAATTGTGTTTGAAAATTATTTTGTAATCGAAATGCAGGATAGTTTGTATATAATAGATCAAAAGAATGCAAATGAGAGAATTGTATACGAGAATATAAAAAATAATTATTATTCAAACAATAGAAATTCACAATTAATGCTTCTTCCAGACATTGTTACATTAACATATAAGCAAATGGGAATATACAAAGATAATAGAGAAATGTTTGAAAAAGCAGGATTTTCTATAGAAGAATTTGGAGAAAATACTCTAAAAATAAGTGGAGTTCCAGAAATTATAGTAGACTTAGAAACAAAGGATATTTTCTTAGATACACTAGAAGAAATTAATACAGTTGCAAGAACTGCAAAACAGGAAATAGAAGAAAAATTTATAAGATGCCTTGCAAAAAATTCTGCAAACCAAGAAAAGAAAATACAAAATGCACAAGAAGCGGTAGCATTATTAGATAAACTATTAGTACTTCCAGAACCATTTGATGTAACAGAAGGCTCAACATCTGCTATAAAAATGACTAAAGCAGATATAGAAAAGAAATTTTCTAGAAGAAAATAGATATTTAGAAAGCAATAGTTAAAGGTTAAAAAATAAATAAACAAATACTTTTTTTAATAAAAATAGGTTTATAGGTAAATCCTTAAAAATCTAAATTATTATACAAGGAATGTAATAAAAATGATAAACTTAGTTTTAACAATATTTATATTATTAGCAAATATAGTAGCAATTCTATTGGTATATTATTCTTTCGATAAAAAGATAGAAAAAAGTAAAAGACTAATGTATACAATGATTGCAATGGGAGTAATGTATATACTTATATTAATAGTATATTTCTTTAGTTCGATTGGAATAGAAAATAAAGAGGTTACAAAAAATGCAAAAAGTATGATAACATTTACGTTTGTACCAGTAAACACAATAATAATACTTCCAATTTTAATTAGAGGATATAATAAAAGAAAAAACAATGAAATTTCACAAGAAAAATTAAACAGAAGAACAACACTTATGATAATTGTTACAGTAATAGTGCTTGTTACAGAATTTTTCTATTTTAGAAATATTCAAACAGGAATAATAAATGTATATAATGAAATGCAAAATGCTGCAACAAATTTTGCAAAAGAACAAAAAAATATTGAAAATTTAAATATAATAGAAAATACTTCAAATATAACAAATATAGTACAAAATGAGAATCACTAAATTATAGCAAGATAAAAGTTTTAGACTTAAATTCCTTCATAATTCAGGAGTTGTGCTAAAAATAAGGAGGAAATAGTAAAAGTGGAAAAAGTAGTTGTTATATGTGGACCAACTGCGAGTGGAAAAACATCATTATCAATAGAACTTGCAAAAAAAATAAATGGCCAAATAATCTCTGCAGATTCTATGCAAATTTATGATGAAATGGATATTGGAACTGCAAAACCAACTAAAGAAGAAATGCAAGGAATAAAACATTATTTAATAGGAAATGTGAAGCCAACTAATAGATATAGTGTTTCTGAATATAAAAAAGATGCCACAAATGCAATTGAAGAAACAATACAAGATAATAAATTTCCAATTATTGTTGGTGGAACAGGGTTATATGTAAATTCATTGATATATGGAATAGATTATCCCGAAATAGAAACAGATTTAGAATATAGAAAAAAATTAGAAGAAATAGCAGAAAAAGAAGGACTAAATAAGCTTTACAATATGGCAAAAGAGATAGACGAAAAAGCCATGGAAAAGATTAGCCCTAATGACCAAAAAAGAATTTTAAGAGTATTAGAAATATATAATCAAACAGGAAAAACAAAAACAGAACTAGAAATTGAGTCTAGAAAAAATGGTGTAAAATATGATTTTAGAGTTTTTGCCATAGATATGCCAAGAGAAATATTGTATGAAAGAATAAATAAAAGAGTAGATATAATGTTTGAAAATGGCCTATTAGAAGAGGTCCAAAGATTATATAAAAAATATGGAGAAGAACTTTATACATCAATTCAAGCAATAGGATATAAAGAAGTAATAGATTATATAAATGAAAAGTACACAAAAGAAGAAATGATAGAAAAAATAAAAATGGAAACAAGAAGGTATGCTAAAAGACAATTAACTTGGTTTAGAAAAATTGAAAATATAACTTGGCTAAATGGGTTAAATGATACACAAAGTAATATAGACATTATTTTAGAAAACTTAAAAAAGAGTTAAGGAGCGAAAAATAGTGAGCAAAAAAGAAAAGAAAAACACAAGACTTAATAATAACTTAGAAACAGAAAATAGTGAAAATACTACAAAGTCTATTAATAAAGTTAAAATTGCAATTGTTGCTATAATTATTATAGCAATTCTTTCGTATGCTTTTTATGTTTTAATTGCTATTGTGAATAAGTCTACAGATGTATTTATTGTAACAAATGGAGAGGTCTCGCAAGAAGAAACTGTAAATGGTTATATAGTAAGAGATGAGACTGTTGTTAGAGGACAAAACTATAAAAATGGAATGGTAAAAATAAAAAATGAAGGTGAAAGAGTTGCAAAGGGGGACTCAATTTTTAGATATTATTCTTCTGGAGAGGAAGAAATAAAACAAAAAATTGCAAGTTTAAACTCGGCCATACAAAAAGTTATGGAGAATGAAACAGGAGCCTTTAGTAGTGACATAAAATTATTAGAAAGTCAGATTGAAAAAGAACTTAATTCTACATATGATGTAAAATCTGTTCAAAAAATAAAGGAATACAAAAAAGAAATAGTAGAAAATATATCTAAAAAAGCTAAAATAACAGGAGATTATAGCCCTTCTGGCTCTAATCTAAAAAAAATAATAGAACAAAAAGCAGAATATGAAGAACAACTAAATAAAAATTCAGAATACATATCTGCACCAGGTAGTGGCATTGTTTCTTATAGAATAGATGGATTAGAAGAAGTATTAACAACAGAAAAATTCGGAGAGTTCAACAAAGAATTTTTAGAAAATTTAAATTTGAAAAATGGCCAAGCTGTTGCAAGTAGTGAAGAAATGGGAAAGATAATAGACAATTATCAATGCTACATAATATTTAACTCTAATACAGAAAACGCTAAAAACGCTAAAGTAGATGATAGCATAAAAATAAGACTTCAAAATTCAGAAGAAGTGAGTGCGACAATTACAAATATAATAGAAGAAAACGACGAGAGTAGAACTATAACTCTAAAAATAGAAAAAAATGTGGAAGATCTAATTGCATACAGAAAAATATCTATAGATATAATCTGGTGGAGTGCAAAAGGCTATAGAATTCCAAACTCTGCAATAAAGCAAGTAGATGGATTAAATTATATAGTAAGAAATAGAAATGGTTATTATATAAAAATGCTTGTAAAAATATTAAAACAAAATGATGAATATTGCATTGTAAAGCAATACACAACAGATGAACTTAAAGAACTAGGATTTACAAGTAAAGAAATTTACAGTATGAAAAACATAAATTTATATGACGAAATTGTTATTAATCCAACAGAAGAACAATTATTACAATAATGTTACAAAACACTTAAAATAACATTACAATACATAAAAAGTATTGACAATATTAGAAAAAAGTTAGATACTATGGTTAGCTAATAACAAAGGACGATTAAATTAGGAGGTTTATAATGTCAGGAGCTATAATGAACAAAATATGGGGAGCATTCGGAATGGATGCAGATGAGAACGAGGAAGAAGAATACGAAGAAGTAGAAGAAAACGAAAACGAAGAAGAAAATAGTAATAAAGAAAATAGAATATGGGGAAGAAAGAACAATTCTAAAGTTGTAAGTATGCCACAAGCACAACAAGTTAGAATGGTTATATCTCAACCAACAACTTTTGATCAAGCAGAAGATATATGTGATTTATTAAAAGAAAAACAATCTGTAATTGTAAACTTGGAATATGTAAATAAAGATATTGCAAGAAGAATTATAGATGTTGTTAGTGGAGCAGTTCACGCTTTAGATGGACACATTCAAAAAGTTTCTAACTCAATATTCTTAATAGCACCATATAACTACGAAATAACAAATGAAATGGCAAGAGAAGAAATAAAAAATAAGCTATCTGTTTCTTGGTTAAAAAATTCAGGAAACAACTAGATATAAGCTAAATTAGGAGGCAATTATGATAACACCATTAGACATAGAAAATAAGAAATTTTCAAAACAAATGATGAATGGTTACAGCGTTGAGGAAGTTGATGACTTTTTAGATGACCTTACAGCTTGCTATGAAAAAATATATAAAGATAATAATGAGAATCAAAGCAAAATAGACGAACTAGAAGCAAGTCTAAAACATTATAAATCTATAGAAGGAACTCTTAACAATACATTAATAATGGCCCAATCTACTGCAGAAGATATAAAAAATGTTGCAAAACAACAAGCAGATCAAATAATAAAAGATGCACAAGCAGAAGCAAAACAATCTTTAGCAAATTTGGAACAACAATTAATAATAAAGAAAAAAGAATACGAAGACTTACAAAAACAATTTGACGTATACAAAGCAAAAATGGAATCTTTGTTAATCTCTCAATTAGAGTTAATAAAAGATATTAACAAAGGACAAGATGCGTAAAATAAACAGAAGTAAAAGGGATTTGACTTAAATTTTAACTTAAGCCAAATCCTTTAATGTTTTAAAAATGTTACAGCTGTATTAAATCTGTATTACAATTAAGTTATATATATTGACAAGTTGTAAAAAAAATAATATATATGTTATATGGTATTATAAAAATGGAAGTGGAGGCTTTAATGAGAGTAATAAGTGGAACAGCAAGAGGAAGTATTTTGCATTCAATAGAAAATATAAACACAAGACCTACTCTTGATAGAGTAAAAGAATCACTTTTTAATATAATACAAAATAAAATACCAGATGCAGTAGTGCTAGACTTATTTGCAGGAAGTGGAGCGCTAGCAATAGAAGCTTTAAGTAGAGGTGCACAAAAAGCATATTTATGTGATTACTCTAAAGAAGCAATACAAATGATAAACAAAAATTTGGAAAAAACAAAACTAATAGAAAAAACTAAAATTTATAATACAGATTATATGGAGACTTTAAAAAGAATTGAAAAAGAAAATGTAAAATTTGATATAATATTTTTAGATCCGCCATATAAATTAGATTTAAGCATAAAAGCGCTAGAACAAATAAGCAAATCAAAATTGCTTAATGAAGAAGGCATAATTATAATAGAAACAGACGAACCAAAGAGAGATTTAGAAGAATTAGACAAAAGTAAATTAGATTATAATATGTACGATTTAAGAAAATATGGAAGAGCATCTCTTATTTTCTTAACTGAAAGGGGAACCTAAATGGAAATTTTTACATTATTAGAAACAATAGAGGAAATGTTAGAAGATAGTAAAAAGCTACCTTTTACAAATAAGGCTATAGTAGACAAAGAACAGGTGCTAGATATAATAAAAGAAATAAGACTAAAACTTCCAGAAGAATTAAAACAAGCAAAAGTAATTAAAGAAGAACATGATAGAATAATTGCAAAAGCAAATGAAGAAGCAGAAGAAATAGTAAAAGAAGCCGAAAACAGAATTATATCTATGATAGATGAACACGAAATTACCAAAAAAGCATATGAACAAAAAAATAAAATAATAGAAAATGCAAATGATATGGCAAGAGAAATATCTAATGGAACAAAAGCATATGCAGATAGCATATTAGAAAGTGTTCAGGTTACACTAGAAGATGCTCTAAAAGTAATAGAAAACAATAGAAAAGAAGTAAAATAAAAAAGAGCTTAAGGTTTTAGTAAAAATCTTAAGCTATTTAAGCATTAAGAAGGGAATGTGGAAATAAATGGCAAAAAGAGGAAGAAAAAAGAAAAAGACAGTACAAAAAACACAACAAATAAATCAAAATGTAGTAGTTGCAATAATGATAATTGCTAGTATTTTACTTGCAGTTTTAATATATACAAAGTCTGGAGTCATAGGAGAACATTTAAGTCCATTTTTAGGTGGAATAATGGGATATGTAAAATACATATTACCAATAGGAATTTTTGTTTTAGCAATATATATCGCATACCAAGGAGAAACTTCTTGGTCTAAAAAAATAATACAATTTTCATTAATACTACTATGTATATCAATAATAATGAACGTATACGAAATATCACAAGGAAAAGTATTTGTTCAAGGAAGAGAATTTCAAGATGTGCTTGACCAGTTTTACGATTTAGGTGCAAAAGGAGCAGGTGGAGGAGCCGTTGGTGCTGTATTTACTATGCCTCTAATAGAAATGCTAGGAAATGTTGGAACAGTAATTGTTGCAGCAGGAGTAATTATAGCACTTGTAATTTCTATGTTTGGAATAGACTTAGTAAATAGAATATCAAATATAATAGATGAATCTGCAACAAGAAAAGAAGAAAATAGAGCAAGTCATACTGCTGTAAAAGTAGCAGAAGAAAGTCCAATTCAGGCAGAAGAAACAAGACCAGAAACTAAAAAAGAAAGAAGATTAAGAGAAAAATTAGAAAAAGAAAAAGCAGCTTTAGATGTAGAACAATTAAAAATAAAATTAAATGATGTAGAACCAGAAAAAAACAAATTATTTGATTTTGATAAAATGCCAAAATCTGCAAAGAAGATGCAAGAAGTAAAAGAAGAAAAACAATCTCCAGAGTTTATACAAGATCCATTATTTAAAACTCAGGAAGAACAAAAACAAGAAAAAACAAAAGAAGTTTTACAATTAGAACATACATTAACAGTAGAAGATGAAAACTACGAATTTCCTCCACTAAATTTATTAAGTGAAGGAACAACAAAAGGAATAAAGGGTGGAAGGAAAGCATTAGCAGATACAGCTTCTAAATTACAAAAAACATTATACAGCTTTGGAGTATCTGCAAAAGTAGAAAATGTTTCTGTAGGACCTGCAATAACAAGATATGAGCTTAAACCTGCAGAAGGAGTACGTGTAAGTAAAATTGCAAACTTAGCAGATGATATTGCACTAAATCTTGCAGCAAAAACAATAAGAATAGAAGCCCCAATACCAGGAAAACAAGCAGTTGGAATAGAAGTACCAAACGAAACAAGCGAAGTTGTTCATATAAGAGACATACTAGAAACAGATGAATTTAAAGAGCATAAATCTAAACTTGCATTTGCACTTGGAAAAGACGTATCTGGTGAAGCAATAGTAACAGATATTGCAAAAATGCCACACGTTATGATAGCTGGTGCAACAGGCTCTGGTAAGAGTGTTTGTATTAATACTCTAATCTCAAGCATAATTTACAAGGCAAAACCAAGTGAAGCAAAACTTGTAATGATAGATCCAAAAATTGTTGAACTTTCTGTTTATAATGGAATACCACATTTATTAATTCCAGTTGTAACAGATCCTAAAAAGGCAGCAGGAGCACTAGCTTGGGCTGTGCAAGAAATGGAAAACAGATATGCAATGTTTGCATCAAAAGGAGTAAGAGACTTAAAAGGCTATAATGAAGCAATAGAAGGACAAGGTGGCTTCGGAAAATTGCCTCATATTGTAATAATAATAGACGAGCTTGCAGATTTAATGATGGTTGCAAAAAATGATGTTGAAGATGCAATTTGTAGATTAGCACAAAAGGCAAGAGCTGCTGGTATGCACTTAGTAATTGCAACACAACGTCCATCTGTAGACGTAATTACAGGTTTAATTAAAGCAAATATCCCATCAAGAATTGCTTTTGCAGTTTCTTCGCAAGTAGACTCAAGAACAATATTAGACCAAGTTGGAGCAGAAAAATTACTTGGAAAAGGAGATATGTTATTCTTCCCAACTGGTGCACCAAAACCAGTTAGAATTCAAGGAGCTTTTATATCAGATAAAGAAGTAGAAAAAGTAGTAAATTTTGTAAAGGCAAACGGAGAATCTACATACAGAGACGACATTACAGAGTACATAGAAAAAGCCAACAGTACAGATAAAGAAATAGATGAAGGAGCCCTAGACGATGATGAAACAGATCCACTTCTAAATGATGCAATAGAAATTGTTATAGAAACAGGACAAGCATCAACATCTTTCATACAAAGAAAATTTAAAGTTGGATATGCAAGAGCAGGAAGAATAATAGACCAAATGGAAGAAAGAGGAATAATATCTGGATATCAGGGAAGCAAGCCAAGGGAAGTTTTAATGACAAAAGAACGTTGGCAGGAGCTAAATTCTTAAAATAACCAATGCAAAAGGAGAAAGGCTTATGAAGCTGTTTTCAAAGCTTAATTCAAATGAATACAACAATCAATTAGAAGCAATATTAGAAAACAAAAATTATAATTTAGAAGTAAAAAATCTATTACTTAGTATGTTATATAAAGTAGAAAATGGATATAAAGACTATACAACTGTAAAAATAGATGCAGATTCTAAAGAAAATTTTATGAAACTTATATTAAAAACAATAGAAGAACAATGTAAAGAAATAGACATTGCAACACCGCAAACACAAAATGCAAAGCCTCTAGCAGAAGAAAATGCAATATGCAAAATAGATCCGCAAAGAGGCTCTATTTTGGTATACGCAAATGAACAAGATTTATTGTATGCAATACTTCAAATGAATTATGAATATGAAAATTTAAAACAAAAAGAAATTGGACATAAATCAAAATTAGACATATTATTAAATTTGGCAATAAAACAATTCTTAAAAGAAGCAATATCAATAAACAAGAGTGAAGTAATAAGAGACTTTGATGGTTGGTCTTGGAATAACAATTTAAAATCTGAAAAGGCCATAAATATAAATCTAATATATCAAACAGCTTTAATAGCAATGGGAGAAAAACTCACAAATAAAACGCTTATGGAAAACGCGACTATAAGTAAAATTGTAAACGAAAAAAGTGAATTAATAAAAAAAACATATGTTACAATACTTGCACAAATGTCATTAGAAAATAAAGAACTAAGAAACGAAATAAAAAATGAAAACGAACAGAGTATGCAATTATTACAACTTATGGATGATAGAGCAAAATTTGTAAACTATATAACAGAAGAAAAAAAACGAATAAATAGAGAAATAAAAAAAATAGATGAAACATTGAATGATAATAATTTACTAAGAAAAGAATATACTAAGAGAAATAGTGTTTTACCAAATGAAAAAAAGATTTTTAGTATCAGTCATCTTGCAGATAAACTAGAAAAAGAAAGAAATGAAAAAATAGAAGAAATACAAAATAATAACAAACTACTAGAACCAATGCAATTTATTGCACATAAAGAAACTTTGGAAAAGAAGCTAGAACTATTTGGCCAAATAATAAACACTAACAAAAATGTATTAATAGAATTGCAAGAAGAATTTTTAAAAGAATTTAGAGATAAAATAGAAAAACAAAATAAGCAAGAATTGTTAGCTCTTATATATCAGTTCAGATATTACTGTTTAATACCAGTATCACAAACTAAAAAAATAAAAGACATACCAGAATTACAAAATTTAATGCAAGATACAATAAATGAATTAATAGACAATGCAATAGATAAACAAATAATGGTGAATGTTTCAAATAGCATTAGTGTTTGTAATAAAGTATTAAAAAACATATTCACGTCTAAAATAATAAATTTGCAAGAAATAGAAATATTAATTGTAAAAAATAACAAGAGTGAAAATGATATAAAAATAAGAATTCTTGATGTAAAAGATGCAGAAATTACATACAATGAAACAATAGAAAATGTAAAACTTTTAAATATTAGATTAAATAAGAGAATAAAAGTATTTATATAGGCTATTTTCAGTGTTTAAGGAGGAATATATGAATATAACTTTTTTAGGTGCAGCAAAAACCGTAACAGGTTCAAATTTCTTAGTAGAGGCTGCGGGAAAAAAATTCTTGGTAGATTGTGGAATGTACCAAGGAAAAGCAACAGAAGAATTAGAAAATGAGGATCCATTTTTATATAATCCAGAAGAAATAGACTTTATGCTATTAACACATGCACACATAGACCATTCTGGAAGAATTCCTAAATTATATAATGAAGGGTTCAGAGGTCCTGTATATGCAACAAAAGCAACTTGTGACTTATGTGCAATAATGCTACCAGATAGTGGTCATATACAAGAACAAGAAAACGAATGGAAAAACACAAAGAGAAAAAGAAAAGGTCAACCACAAAGACCACCATTATATACAGCAGAAGATGCTACAAGATGTTTAGAAATATTTAAGCCAGTAAAGTATGATGAAATTATAGAAATAGATGAGAATATACACGTAAGATTTAATGATGCTGGTCATATGCTTGGTTCAAGTATAATAGAATTATGGGTAAATGAAGACGGAAAAGAAATAAAAACAGTATTTTCAGGAGATCTAGGAAACAATAATATTCCACTATTATCAGAACCAACAATGATAGAAGATGCAGATTATTTAGTAATGGAATCAACATATGGAGATAGACTTCATGTAGATACAGAAAATAAAGCAAAAGTATTTCTAGATATAGTATCTGAAACGTTAGAAAATGGTGGAACAGTTGTAATACCTTCATTTGCAGTAGGAAGAACACAAGAAATATTATTTGAACTAGATAAAATAAAAGAGCAATATTCTAAAGACGCAAGATTTCAAGAAGAGTATAAAGAATTAATGGCAGCTCCTGTATATGTAGATAGTCCACTTGCAATTTCTGCAACAGAAGTATTTAAACAAAATGAAGATTTATTTGATGACGAAACAAAAGAACTAATGGAAAGAGGAGATAATCCACTAGAATTTTCTGGATTAAAATTTACAAGAACAGCAGATGAATCTAAGGCATTAAACGAAAAGGATGAGCCCTGCATCATAATATCTGCCAGTGGAATGTGCGAAGTAGGAAGAATAAAACACCATTTAAAACATAATATTTGGAACCCTAAAAGCACAATACTATTCGTTGGATATCAAGCACCAGGAACGTTAGGAAGAACAATTGTAGACGGTGCTAAAAAAGTAAAAATATTTGGAGAAGAATTCTCAGTAAAGGCTAGAGTGGAATATATAGAAGGATATTCTGGTCACGCAGACCAACAATGGCTTCTAAACTTTGTATATTCATTTATAAAAAAGCCAAAGCACATATTCTTAGTACATGGAGAACCAGAATCACAACTTGTATTAAAAGGAAAAATATCAAATACAACACACATACCAGTTACAATACCAAGCTTTGCAGAAAAATACACATTAAATGAATCATTAGAAGTAGAACAAACAAATATAGAAAAAATAGATAAAAAATATTTAAGACTAGAATTACTAGAAAGAATCCAAACACTTCAAGAAGAAATAGAAGATATGGGAACAATAGTAAAAGAAGAATATTTAGATAAACAAAGCAGTGATGAACAAATACAAAAATTAAATGATAAGGTTAAGGAATTGGAACAGAAGATTGTAGAGATTATAGAAAATAAATAAAATTTGAAAAATAATTACAATTTTGGCTGTGTCAAATTTCATTTCAAACGTGGTTACATACACAACGTATGCGCCATTGCCTTTGAAATTTATTTTCCTTGCCAAAATTTAATTCTTTTTCAAATTGCCTGTTTATAAAAAAAGTAATATAGGAAGATTACGATTATTTTATAACAATAAATAATATAAGGGGGAAAAATGAAAAATAAATACTATAATGATGCAATAATTGGAAACAAAAATATAAAAGCCACAATTAGCAAAAAGGGAGAACTTTTAAGACTATATTATCCTAATATAGATTTTAAGCAATTTATAGATACTTTTCATATTGGAATTAAAGTAAATGATTCCTCAATAATATATTTGCACGAAGATATAAATAACAGATATTATCAATATTATACAGAAGATACAAATATATTAAATACAGAAATAGAAAACACATACTTTAATTTAAATATAAGACAAACTGATTTTGCAACAATAAAAAATAATTTAATAATAAGAAAATATGTTTTTGCAAACAACAATAAAATTGACTTAAAAGTCAACTTTGTGGTATACTCTAAATTGCTAACAAATTCTAATAATATGATATCTGGAAAAGTAATAGAAGATGGATTAATTCAATACAATCACGATTTTTCCTTTGCTATATTTTCAAATCTAGAAATAAATGGACACAGAATAAATGATGTGGACTCTTATATAAGAGATGGAGTGTTGAGCGACAAGGATTATATTGGAATGTCAAATGCATCTGGAATTACATATGATTTAGAAACTTTAAAACCAGGAGAACAAAAAGAATTTTTTATAGCAATTTATGTAAAAAACAATAGAGAAATAAAAAAGCAAGATGGTTTTGAAGAAGAGATAGAAAGTTTAAAAAAGCTAGATGTAGCAAAAGAATATAGCCAAACGAAAAAATACTGGAAATCATATGTAGAAAAGCATAATGTTCTACCTGTAAAAGATAATAAAAATGTAAATGAAAATGCTATGCAAATTTATAAACGTACAATATTGTTATTTCCACTATTACAAAACGAAGAAACAGGAGGAATTTCTGCAACAGCAGAAGTAGATGAAGAAAGAGAAAAATCTGGGAGATATTCATATTGTTGGCCAAGGGATGCCGTTTTTATTACAAAGGCATTAGATTTATTAGGTATGACCAAAGAAACAAACAAATTTTACGATAACTTCTGTAAAAAAACACAAAGTAGAAATGGAATGTGGGAGCAAAGATTTTATGCAGATGGGACCTTAGCTCCTTGCTGGGGATATCAAATTGATGAAACAGCAAGTGTAATATATGGATTATACGAACATTACAAAGTAACAAAAGAAAAGAAATTTTTGGAAAACAATTTAAAAATGTGTGAAAATGCAATGCATTTCTTATTTAAATATTTAGAATATAATTTTAATGAAGAAGAAAAGCAAGATTTAGTAAAAAAAGAAATACAAGATAAAATAAAAGAAGAAGGAAGAGAAAAAGACCACATATATAAACATAAGAGTTACGACTTATGGGAAATGAATGAGGGCGTTCATTTATATTCACTTGCAAGTATATATTCTGCATTTACAGCGATGAAACATATATATGAGGAAACAAGAGAAAAATTCCAAACAAACAGATTAAAGATAGAACAAATAGAAAAAAATATTGTTAAAATGAACAAAGAACAAGAGAATATAAAAAAATTTATACAAGAAAATATGTATGATGAAAATCAAAAAGTATTACATAGAAATTGCAAAGACAGCAAAATGGACATAAGTATAATGGGGGCAGTATATCCATTTGAAGTATTTTCACCAACAGAAAAAGTTGTAACAAACACAGTAGAAAAAATAAATATGACACTACGAACATATACAGGTGGATATTTAAGATTTGAACAAGATAGTTATATGGGAGGTACAAGCCCTTGGCCAGTAACAACACTATGGATGGCAATGTATTACTTAAAATGTGGAGATAAAAAAAGAGCAAAAGAATGCTTTAATTTTGTTACAAATAGTTCTAGTAATTTAGGATTTTTAGCAGAACAAGTGGATAATCAAACAATGAAACCTAGCTGGGTAATAGGACTTGGCTGGTCACATGCAATGTATATAATACTACTTGCAGAACTATTAAAAGAAAGTAACTAAAAGTAAATTTTAATAAAAAATAATTTTCAGTAAAAATAAGGTTTTAACTAAAAGGAGGAAAACACAAAATGGCAAAAAGACATGAAGCAGGAAAAATATTTGTAAGAGTAATGGCATTAATACTTTGTTTATTAATGGTATTTGCTGTTGCAGGAACACTTATATTTTATCTTATCAATATGTAACTTAAAAAGATCAACTAAATATTATTAAAAATGTGCATAAAAGGAGAAAAATATAAACAATGAAAGAAAATCTAATAACGGAAGCACTAAACATATGGTCAAACGATGTGGTTAACTATATAGAATTATTAAAGCAATATCCAATAAAGATTATATCTTTAGTATTAGACCTTGCAATAGTAATTTTTTTCATAATAAAGGTATTTAAATTTGCAAAAGATACTAGAGCATTACAACTAGTAAAGGGAATATTATTCTTCATAATAATTACATGGGTTAGTGGAATATTAAAACTAGAAATAGTACATTCAATACTAACTGCAATACTTCCATCAGGAGTGGTTGCGTTAGTTGTAATATTCCAGCCAGAACTAAGAAGAGCTTTAGAACAAATAGGAACAAACAAATTTACACATCTATTTGGAATAGAAAAAGACTTAGAAACAAGAACTAGAGAAGATATTTATAAAATTGTAATTGCAGTAGAAGAAATGGCAAAAACAAAAACGGGTGCATTAATAGTAATGCAAAGAGATATAGGGCTAAACGATATAGTCTCAACTGGAATAGAGATGAACTCAGAAATATCTCCACAGTTATTAGTAAACATATTTGTACCAAATACACCATTACACGATGGAGCTGTAATAATTTCTAACAACAAAATATCTGCAGCAGCATGCATATTACCACTTGCAAATGGACAAGACATATCAAAAGATTTAGGAACAAGACACAGAGCAGCAGTTGGAATATCTAAAGAAACAGATGCAGTTGTAATAGTAGTATCAGAAGAATCTGGAAAAATATCAATTGCAAAAGATGGAACGTTAATTGCAGATGTTAGAGAAGATGAATTAAAGAAGATATTAATAAAAAGTATTATAACAAATAGACTAGATAATAAAGAAAAAAATAAAATAGAAAAATTAAAAAATATAAAAAAGGTAAGAGAAGAAAAAGAAGACAAATAGTTATGAGAAATATAAAATTGACAATAGAATATGACGGAAAAAGTTATAATGGTTGGCAAAAACAACCAGACCGTCCAAATATACAAGGAGAAATAGAAAACGCAATATTTAATATAACCAAAGAAAAGTCAGACTTAATAGGATCTGGGAGAACAGATGCAGGAGTTCACAGCTTGGGTCAAGTTGCAAATTTTAAAACAAATTCTAATATTCCAATAGAAAAATTGGCTATTGCATTAAACTCTCAATTAAAAAATAGCATAATCATAAAAGATGCAGTAGAAGTAGACGAAAGATTTCATAGTAGATATAATGCAAAACAAAAAACATATAGATACATAATAAACAATTCTAAATATGGAACAGCGGTCTACAGAAATTTGGAGTATTGTTTTCCTATTAAACTTGATGTGGAAAAAATGCAGAAAGCTGCAAAATATTTTGAGGGTGAACACGATTTTAAAGCTTTCAAATCTAGTGGCACAAGTTCAAAAAATAGTGTAAGAACAATCTATAAGGCAGAAGTAAGGCAAGAGGGAGAAAGAGTAATAATAGAACTTACAGGAAATGGGTTCTTGTATAATATGGTAAGAATAATATCTGGAACACTACTAGATGTTGGACTTAGCAGAATAAATGTAGAAGATATCCCTAAAATAATAGAAGAAAAAGACAGAAGTAAAGCAGGAAAAACTCTTCCAGCACATGGATTGTATTTAGTAAAAGTTATGTATAATTAAAATAAAAGTAACGAAAAAATATAAAAGTTCATATTATGTAATATATACTCAAAGAGAGGAATGAATTTAATATGAACTTATTACTATATTTTGCACTTCCTATTGCTACAATAATTCTTGCAGTAGTGCTACAAAAAATAATTAAATGTCCAATTCTTGTGGCTGCAACCTTTTTTGCAGTATACTTAATACTTGCGTTCTCAGCTTTTGATACGTCTTTCTTAGTATATGCTATAATATATACAATTTTAGCATATATTGCTGCATATTTAACAAAGTTCATATGCGAGACTTTGGGAAGAAATGGAATTTTGAGGACAATAAACGCACATACAGTAAATGCAACAAATGTGAATGCAGAAGTGTTATCTGCAAACGAACTAATAAATGATGAAAATGAAAACAACGGTTGCGGATGCTCATGTAATAGATATCAAAATAATATGAAAACATATAATAATTATAGGAATTATTATAGAAGATAAGCTCATTACAATATGAGCTTTTTTTTTATGGAATAAATAGAACGTCGTAAAGAATTTAAGTATAAAAATAAGTAAATTTTTGAAAATTTGATTATTTTTTTTATGCAAATAGAACTATTACAAAACTATTACAAAAAAATTAAACTTGAATTACAAGAATAAATTTATATTGTTTTTGCATTGCTTTTGTTGTAAAATAAAATAAGTAATATAATTGTCTAATAATGACATATAGGAGGAAAGAAAATGGCTAATCCAATGCAAAAAAAATCAAGGAATTCATTTATTTTAGGAGTGCTAGTTACACTTGTTATAATGGGACTTGTTGTAGCACTTTTATTAATGCAAATAATGAAACTAAAAGAAGCTGAGAATGAAAGAAACTCCAGCTTAGTTAGTGTATCTGTATTAAATTCAGATGTTAAATCTGGAGACGCGGTTGATGGCTCAATGTTTAAAACAGTACAAGCAGATAAAAGCACTGTTCCAACAGATGCGATAAAAGCAAGTAGTTTAGATGAAAATACTATTGCTAAAATAGACTTAAAAAAAGGAACTGTACTTACAGATGCAATGGTTACAGCAACAGATGAAAATGTAACAAATGATTTAAGAATACAAGAATACAATATGATAAACATCCAAAGTCAAATAACAAGTAACGATTATGTGGATATAAGATTAAGAATGCCTTCTGGATTGGATTATGTTGTTGTCTCTAAAAAGAAAGTGGAAGTTCCACAAATAGATGGAATAGACTCAGTAAACACAATTTGGGTTAAATTAACAGAAGAAGAAACATTAGCAATGAGTAATGCTATAGTAGAAGCATACCAAATGGATGGTTCATATTTATACACAACAAAATATGTTGAACCTGGAACTCAAGGAAAAGCAACACCAACATATGTACCAAGCCAAGAAGTTATTAATTTAGTACAAAGTGATCCTAATATTGTACAAGAAGCTAAGAATGCAATGATAACACGCTATAACACATATGCAGGACAAATAAGAAATAGCATCAATGGAGAATTAAATAGAGTTGAATCAGACGATAGAACAGATGGAATAAGCTCTGGAGTATCTAAAGAAGTTTCAACAAGACAAGAACAAAGACAATCTTACTTAGATGCATTAGCAGGAGAGTAAAAATAGGAGGAAATAATGGAGAAGATATGCTTTATAGGAGTGTTTGACAAAACAGATTTATTAATATATATATCTAGAATTTTAGTGGAAATGGGAAAGAAAGTACTAGTAATAGATTCAACAGTTAACCAAAAAGCTAAATATGTAGTTCCATCTATAAATCCTACAACTTCATATGTTACAGAATATGAAGGAGTAGACATATCTGTAGGATTTAGAAGCTACAACGAAATAAAAAGATATTTAGGACTACCAGAAAATGCTGTACTAAGTTATGATTATATATTTCTAGACATGGATGATCCAAGTCTTTTAGATGAATTTGATATATATAATTATACAAGAAAATATTTTGTAACTTCTCCAGATTTATTCGACCTAAAAAAAGGACTGGAAGTTTTAAGTGGAATAAGAAATCCAATAGAACTTACAAAAATATTATTTTCAAATAAAATGACTCAGGCGGAAGATGAATATTTAAACTTCCTATCATTAGGATATAAAATAAATTGGAATAATGAAAAAATATATTTCCCAATGCTTAGTCAAGATAGAGATATAATAATAGAAAACCAAAGACTTTCAAAAATAAAATTTAAAGGACTTAGTCAAGAATATAAAGATTCACTTATATTCTTAGTACAAGAAATTTCTGGAGAAGCCAGTGGAAACAATATAAAGAAAATTATCAAAAAGTTAGAAAAAGGAGTATAGGCAATGGCAATAATATCTTTTTGGAGCAATAGTAAAAGAGAAACAGGACAAACTTTATCTTCAGTAGCAGTTGCTACTGCAATGGCGATTGACCATAACCATAAAATATTAGAAGTTGCAACAAGCTTTCAAGATAATACAATAGAAAACTGCTTTTGGGATGAGTCAAAAGAAAAAAATGTAAGAGCGATAACAGGAGTAACACAAACAAATTTTAATAATGGAGTAGAGGGCTTAATAAAAATAATTCAAAGTAATAGATCTTCTTCTAATATTGTAGGAGATTATGCAAGAGTTGTATTTAAAGATAGATTAGATGTATTACCAGCACCTGCAACGCAAAACATTATGGACTATAATACAATTGCTGAATATTATCCTGATCTTTTAAAAATTGCAGCCAGAGAATATGATATGGTATTTGTAGATGTAGACAAAAGAATGCCAATGGATACACAAAGAAAAATACTAGAACAGTCTGATGTTGTTGTACTAACACTAAAACAAGGCTTAGATGCAATGAAAAATGTTATAAATTTAAGAAGTAATGATGAACTCTTCAAAAAAGATAATGTTATTCTACTTGCTGGAAAATATGATAAATTTTCTAAATACAATGTAACAAATATGACAAGAGAATTAAAAGAAAAAAGAAAAATTTGTGCAGTTCCATATAATACATTATTTTTTGAAGCTTCAACAGAAGGAACAGTTGCAGACTTTTTTATAAAATACAGAAGTGTAGTAGATGAAAATGACAGAAATGTAATATTCACACAGGAATCTAAAAGAACTTGTGACACAATAATATACAAATTACAAGAATTACAAATGAAAATGTAATAATTAAGAGGAAGGAGAAAAAGTAATGACTCTTACCAATTTAATACTAATGGTTATAGTTTTAGGCGTTGCTTTTACACTAGTACGCAAGTTCGTTCAAAAAAGAAAAAACGAGGAAGCAGAAGAAAAAATAAAAGTAGATGATAGAACTTATACATTAGAAATGATGACAGAATTTGTTAAGAAAAGACTAGATGAAATAACAAAAATAAACTTATATGATATAGGACTTTCTGAAGAAGAATTAAAAAGAAGAAAGAATAAAAAATATGAATTAAAGAAAGCGTTAAAGGGGTGTACATATGGTGATATAAACGATAAAAGATATATAAAAGAATTAATCTACGATATGCTTTATAATGAATATGGAGTAGACGAAATAAACGTATCTAAAGCAATACCATTTGATGTACCTTCACTTTTAACATCACAAGACAAATTTGATATAATTTTATATATGTACAAAAATGAATTTGGGTATGAGGCTCTAACAGAAATAATAAAAAAATATAATTTAGCGGATCTAAAATACATAGATGGAGACTCAAAACCTTCTTATGTAATAACTCCAGAAGAAATAGATAACATATATGAAAAAGAGAACTTTGTTTTAACATTCAAAGATAAATTAAATGTTGTAGTACAAAGAATATATCAACATTACAAGGGATATAGTAGCATAGATGAAATAAGAGATATGAACATAGATGGTATCTCGGGTGGTGTATCTGGTCTTCCAGAAAGTTTCTTAAGCCAAGTTGCTCAAACAGATGGAGATTATTTAGGACAAATTGCAGAACACAAAGTACCACGTGCTTGTGATAGTATTTGGATAATGTTCCAAGGTAAATCTATTCGTTTAGCATTCCTATCATTTGGAACAGAAGCAGAACTAAAAAGAGTTTGCCAGAACATATATAAATTCAACAATCCAGGACAACTATCAGATACAAATGGTTACAAAATTAACGAAATGAAAGATGGTTCTCGTGTCGTTGTTGTAAGACCAAGTATGTCTGAAACATGGGCATTTTTTGTAAGAAAGTTCGATGTTAAACGTGCAACACTAGAACAAATAGTAAAATTCCCTGGAAAAGATGAAACAATAGACCTTTTAAAATATTTAGTAAAAGGTGCAAGAATTATATCACTTACTGGTGAACAGGGTTGTGGTAAAACAACAATGCTTATGGCAATGATAGAAAACATATACGAAACAATGAACCTTCGTATCACAGAAACTGCATTTGAGCTTCACTTAAGAAAAATATATCCAACAAGAAACATATTATCAATGCGTGAAACAGAAACAATATCTGGACAACAATGTTTGGATGTTCAGAAAAAAACCGATGGTTCTGTTAATATCATAGGAGAGGTTGCAACAGACCCCGTAGCATCTTGGATGATTCAATCTGCACAGGTTGCATCTAAATTTACATTATTTACTCACCACGCAAAAACATTCCCAGACTTAGTAACAGCGCTACGTAACTCAATGCTTAGAGCAGGTGTATTTAATGACGAAAGAACAGCAGAAGAGCAAGTTGTTTCTGTATTAAACTTTGATATACACTTAGTAAAAGACTTTAGAGGAAGAAGATACATAGAAAGAATTACAGAATGTATCCCAGTAGAAGATAAAAACGAATACACATACAATTACAAGAAAGAAAAAACAATAGAAGGTAAAATAGATAAATTTATGGATAATGCCACAATGTATTTTACCAAGAGCACAAACAGAGAATTATATCAATATAGAAATATATTAGAATATCATGATGGAACATATGTATTAACAAATCCAATATCAGAAAAAAATATAAAAGAAATGCTTAACAATATGGATGATGTAGACGCAGAAAACTTTAAGAAATTTGTTAAAGTAAATTGGGGAATAGAGGCACATAGAGATTCTGATATGATAGAAGATTAATATTTTTTTAAGGAGGTGCAAACTAATAAATATGGATAGCAATTTAATCTTGTATATGATGATTGGTGTAGGAATTCTTTTTGCTGTAATTGTTGTTTTATATATAATAATGAACAAGAAAATGAAAAATTCAGATATAGCACAAATCAGACAACTTCGTAAAGGTACAAAACAAAACACATTTTCTACAGAAATTCTATATCAAAAATTATATACAATGTATATAAAAACCCCTTTCTTGAAAAGATATTTATTTAAAATAAGAAGAAGACTTGAAATTATAAACATAGATGATGAATACTTAACAAGAAAACAAACATCACAAATACTTACTAGAGCATTATTAATAATAATACCAGTAACAGTAATAATAATACTTATAACAAAAAACAATACATTACTATTAGCAATATTACTTATGTTTGAAGTATTTATGGTAGACACACTAGTAGATGGTATGGTAGACAAAATGGATAACAAATTACTAGTTCAACAAATAGATTTCTTCGCAGAAATAAGACATGCATACCATGAATTTAATATGGTAGAAGAGGCAATATATCAAGTTGCACAAGGTGATTCTGCACCAGAAATGGCAAGACAAGCAGAAAAAATATATGAAATATTAATTTCTGATGATCCAGAAGCAGAACTAGAAAGATATTATGATATTGCACCCAATAGTTATTTAAAAGAATTTGCTGGAATTTCTTACTTAACAAAAGAATTTGGTGATAGAACAATAGAAAAAACATCATTATACCTAAAAAATCTAAACAACATAAGCCAAGAAATGCAACTAGAAATATTAAAAAGAGATAAATTGGACTATGTATTCCAGAGCTTGTCTGTAATTGCAATAGTACCACTTTTAGCACTAGAGCCAATAAAAAGCTGGTCTGTATCGCAGTTTAGCTTTACACAAAGTTTCTATTATGGAAAAAATGGTATGATAGCACAGCTTTTAATAGTAATATTAACATTTGTATGTTACATATTAACAAGAAAATTAAAGGACAATGGTTCCACAAAAATAGAAATACGTGCAGACCATCCATGGGAAGATAAAGTTTACAACATACCATTTATAAAACCTTTAGTTGATTCCTTTGTACCAAAAGATGGAACAAAGGAAAGAAGAAAGCTAAGAAACTTAATGAAAGACTCTGCTTGTAAAGATAAAATACAATGGATTTATGTAAAAAGACTTGCCTTAGCAGTACTTACATTTATAGGATCTTTGGTGATTTTTGTTCAGCTACATAATATACAAGTAAAATATATATATTCGGAGCCAACAACAGACTACGATATAATTGGTGAAATGACAGAAAAAGATAGAAAAAAAGCAGACGAACTTACAGCAAGTGATAATAAATTCTTAAATAAATTCAAAGGAAAAACAGATACTACTCAAAAAGATATAGAAAAAGCAATGAGAAAATCATCAGATTATAAAAATAGTTCAGATGATGAAATAAAAACAGCTGCAGAAAGAGTACTTGGAAAATTAAGACAAATAAATAGTGAGTATTTAAGCTGGTTTGAAATGCTTTTAGCATTTGTATTTGCAATAATTGGATATAACCTTCCAATATGGTTGCTATATTTCCAAGCAAAGATGAGACAAATAGAAATGGAAGACGAAGTAATGCAATTCCAAACAATCATATTAATGCTTATGAGAATAGAAAGAGTAAATGTTGAAATGATTTTGGAATGGCTAGAGAGATACTCAAACATATTTAAAGAACCAATTACACAATGCGTAAATAACTATGAATCTGGACCTTGGGAAGCATTAGAAGAAATGAAAGACGAAGTAAATTATAAAGAGTTTATTCGTATAGTAGAAAGCTTACAAGCTGCAGTAGAAAAAATACCTATAGCAGAAGCATTTGATGAATTGGATTCTGAAAGAGAATACTATCAAGCAAGAAGAAAAGAATCAAACGAAAGACTAATTGCTAAGAAAGGTAGAATAGGAAAAGCAATAGGCTTTGCTCCAATGGTAGCGTTATTTGTAGGATACTTAATTGTACCACTTGTATTTATAGGATTAACAAGTATGACAACATCATTTAATACAATGACCTCAATGCAGTAATTCTTTTTCGACAGATCAATTTGAGAAAGGAAAGCGGTAAAATTTATGGAAAATGCTACAAAAGCCCTAGAGATTGCGGCAGGGGTGTTAATATCCTTGCTCGTAATTGGAATGTTAGTATATGGATATAACCAATTATCTAGTGTAAGGCAAGCTCAGGAAGATAGTGAAAAAATAGAAAAGGCTGGAGATTTTAATAAAACTTATGAAGCATATAACAAAGATGGTCTATATGGAAGTGAATTATTATCTTTGGCAAATAAAATTGAAGATTATAACAGCAAAAACTTATCTGGGAATGGATATCAGGGAATAGAACTAGATATAACAATAAATCAAATAAGAAATGCACAAGTATACAAAAGCACATCATATAATGCTTCAACACTAACATCTTGCTATACAGAACTTGCAAAAAAAATTAGAGAAACAAATAAAACATATAAAGGAAAAAATATATCTTATTGGGCAGGTTCGTCTTCAGACTTAAGAAGTAATTTTGATGCAACAACCACTCCATCATACACAGATATGGTAGGTTATATAAGAAATTATAATGCATTAGTCACAGAAAGAGATGATATTGCTAGAAAAAGCTTTAAATGTACAAATGTAGAGTATAGCAAAGAAAATGGTAGAATAATAAAAATGACATATAAAGAAAAATAAAAAGGAGGGAAATACCGGTGGAAAATGCAAGTAAAGCGCTATTAATGGCTGCAAGTATTTTAGTTGGAGTTCTATTAATATCCATAGGCGTGTATTTATTCACTGTATTTGGAAACTCTGGAGCAAAAATTTCAGAAAGAATAACACAAAGTCAAATAGACCAATTTAATGCTCAATTTACAAAATATGAAGGAAATACTACATGTAGAATACATGATATTATTTCAGTAGCTAATTTAGCAAAAGAAAATAATAGTCAACTAGATGGAATATATTACATAAATGTAGAAATTACTAACATATCAAGAGAGGGACAAAATCTAGAAACATTAAGCACAGCAAGTGCAAATGCACTGCTTAGTAAATATGCTTTAAAATCAAACAATAAAGAACCACAATATTTTGAATGTACAGAAGTTACTGTAAATTCAATTACAAAAAAAGTAAATGGAATAAAATTTAAAAAAATAGATTAAAATTTAAGTATAGAGCATTGCATAAAGAAATATGTAATGTTATAATAAAGAAAGTATGAAAAATATGAAAAGAAATACACTTAAAATTTTTATTTGTATATTGCTAATAGCACTAGTAATAATAGCAATAATTACATATAAATTTTATAATTATAGAAGCATTGCAATAAACTCTGCAAATGATAATAAAACATATAAAAACTTTTATAATAAACAGGTTTTGGGAACAGATGTTGTAACATTAATAAACAAAACAATGGATAACAACAAACAAAACGGAGTAAAGCAAAATAATGATGGAACTTTTATAGATAACGAATTAAATTCGGTAAATATAGAAGTAAAATTCAAAGAACTGGACAAGCCAATAAAAATGGAAAAAATTTATAGTCAAGATACAATAAATTTTGTTCAAAACTTTGGAGCTGAAAGCTTTATATGTACAAAAATAGAATATCATAAGAAAACGGGCAATGTAAAATATATGTATTTCGAACAAGTTTAATTTAGTTATTAATTTTAAAAATATAATATAAAATCTAAGGAGGAAAAATTTATGGAGAATGCAAGTAAAGCATTAATTATAGCAGGAGCTATTCTTTTATCAATTTTAATTATAGGATTGGGTATGTATATATATACTCAAGCAAAAGGAGTAATAGGAAATAATGGACTAGATTCTACAAAAGCCCAAACTTATAACCAACCTTTTACACAATATGAAGGAACAAGAACAGGAACAGATACAAGAGCACTAGTACAAGAAATTATTAACCACAACAGAGAATACCAAGATGATCCATCACAACAAATTGCAATCAAAACAGGTACAGCTCCAGAAACTGTTGAAGAACCAGCAGAAGCAGCTGTAACAGGAATAAAAGTATCAGATTACAAAGCTGGATATACTTATAAAATAACATTCAGTTACAGCAAATCTAACTATGTAACATTCTGCTATATTCAACGTGTAACAGGATCTGGCAACAATGGTGGACAAGGTCAAAACTAAAGTTAAATAAATTTTAAATAAGGGAATTTTTATATGGAAAATTCAAGTAAAGCATTGGAACTTGCCTTTGCAGTAATGGTATTTGTAATGGCATTAACAGTTGCAATGACAATGTTTACAAAAGCAAGAGAAGCGTCAGAGGCAGTTTTAAAAGCCTCTGACCAAACTCAGTATTATAGTTATATAAATGCAGATAGTAAATCAGAATTCAGAATAGTAAGTTTTGAAACCATTGTTCCAACTTTGTATAAATATGATAAAGAAAGATATAAAGTTGCATTTAAAAAAGGTAGTTATAATGAACAAACTGGAGAAATTACTAATGTAACTCCGCTTGCTATATATACAACAAAAACTCAAAGGAACAATTGGAATAAAGACTATACAAATGATTATGATAACAAAACTACAAATAGTAGCGCTCAAAACGAACTTAGAATATGTTCTTTTGACATTGTGGAAGAAACTCAAAGAAATGAACCTTGGGTAGGTAATACATCAGAAATAAAAAAACATTTAGACACAATCTTTTCTGGTGGAACATACCATCTTCCACAATATTCAAATAACATTACTAGATTCGACATATCATATACTGGAAATCCACTTAATATAACATATGGACCTAATAGTAGATCTAAGTTTATAGAACAAGTTGGAAAAATTACAACAACAGAAGAAAGAACAGACAATACAACTGGAATAAAGGGAAACAAAACCACAACAAAAACTGTAATAACCTATATATTAATTAACTAAAGAGTTTTTACAAAAGTTAAATAAATATATTAAAGAAAGGAATCAAAATAATGGGAGATAGTTTAATTACAATAATTGCAATATTTTTAGCGGCAATATTAATGTTCGTATTTCCTTTGATGGCAGTATCTGAAAGAACAGATGATGTTTCTCAACTAGCAGTTAAAACTTCAACAACAGACTTTGTAGATAAAGTTAGAAGTACTGGAAAATTAACATTGGAGGATTACGACAAATTCATTCAAGAAATTATATCTACAGGAAATTCTTTTGATGTTGAAATGGAAGCTCAAATTTTGGATGAAAACCCTGGAGTTAAAACAACTCAGGCGGAAACTACAAAAATTGGAGAAAACGTATATTATAACTTATATACAAGCCAAATCCAAGATAAATTAGCAGATAGTCCAAAACAAACTCTTACATTTAAAGAGGGAGACAGATTTTCTGTAACAGTAAAAAACACTAATACAACAATTGCTCAAATACTAAGAAACTTTTTCTACAAAATAGCTGGAAATAATACATACCAAATAGCAGCGCAGGATGCAGGAATTGTAACAGTAAATGGAACAAAATAATTTGAATTAAACGAGGCAGTTTAGAGAGGCTTCATATAATTGCCACTCTTAAATATGTCTCTTTTTTATTAAGAAGAAAAATTTTTGGTTAAGAAGGAGACAAAAATGAAACTACAACACTTAGCAGTAATCTTTGTAATAATAATAATACCAATATCTTTGGTATTATCAATGTATATAAATAACCAAATAAAAACAATAAACTATCAAAGTGATTACACTTCTAAATTATTAGACTCTACTTATGATGGAATAAAGGCATTTCAGTTAAACACTGCAAATAACTCATATTCAAGTATAGGAAACTCAAAAATAAGAGATATAGAAGCCGCAATAAACACATTTTATGCTTCACTTGCAACTAATTTTGGAAGTAGTGGATATACAAAAGAAGATTTGCAACACTATACACCAGCACTTGTGTTTAACTTATATGATGGATATTATATTTATTCAAATAACTATAACACACAAACAGATAACTACGAATATGGACTAAAACCATTTATATATTATTCTTGTAGATATAAGAGTGGAAGCAGTTTTGATTTTGTTGTTAATTATACATTAGACAACACTATAACTGTAATTGGCACAGTTAGAGGAAACTATGTTACAAAAACAGGACATTTAATAACAACAGAAGATAGTATATCTCTAGAAAGAGAAATACTAACAGAAAATTTAACAACATTAAACAATCCTGGTAGAGACACAACAAGAACAGAAACAAGCTATCAATATATTATTTATAATAATCAAAAAATATATAAAGAAAATGGAATAAATGCAAGTACCCCAGATAGACAAAGATTCTTCTATTATACTAGTGCATATTCAAAAGAGTACATAAACAGCTTAGAAGACCTAAGCAATTTAAATGCACATTTAGATTCAAACTTTAATTTTTATAGTGATAGTGCAATAAAATACTATGAAGAAGCACAAGAATTTACAAACTGGGTAAAAACAAACTTGGGAAGCATTACAGTTGCAAATGCTGTAGATAATGACGGAAATGCAATTACAAACTGGGCATCAGATTTAGGTAATGAAAAAATATTTGATATTTCAAGCAATAACAATCCATTAAAATCTAACTCTAGTTTTAATGAGCATAGAAGAAATGTAATAAGAAAATCCATAGAAACAAATCTAATTTCTGCAATAGCAAACTTTAATAACCATTCAATTGTAGGATATGAATTTGCAACACCAGAACTTGGAGAAGAAGAATGGGACAAAATAGAAAATAATATATCACTTACAACATTTATGCAGGGGCTATCCATAGGAGGAAAAATATATAACAACTATTGCGTAGTATCTAACGATTCCAACCAAGAAACCGTTGGAAATAACTCAATTTATATAATAGATAGCACAGGAACATATCATAAACCTGGATGCAAAACACTAGTACAAGCCGTAAATTCTGGAAGTGTAACACTACAAGGAGCATATTCAAGCTCAGATTTTAGAAGAAAAACAGTATCATTAACAGGAGCAGATGCAAATGCTGGCTCTCAATTAACAGGAACAGATACAGATCTATACGCATTCTTCTATCCACAAGTGTCTAAAACATATAGCAGTTCGTCAACAGCTTGCTATAACTGTATAGTAACAGCATCAGATACATATAGCACAGACGATATAATAGCAGACACAGTAAAAGACACAAATGGGTCAAAAGTAAACATATCGGCAGTTAGAAAAATGTACTTAACAGCACTTGCCAGAACGAGATATGACCTTTACATGACAAATGGATATTTTAAATAAACATTTATAAAACATTAAGGAAAGGAAAAATAATTGTTAAATTATTAAAAATAAATGATGAGTGAAGAAACAGTAGTAAAAAAAGATATACCAAAAGAAGCAGAAAACTTAGACGTAAAAACAAATAAAAAAAATAAGAGAAAATGGCACATAGAAGATCCAGATGTAAAAATTACTTTTAAAAGAATTTTAGCATATTTTATAATATATAGCTTTTTAGGATTCATAGTAGAAACAATATTTGGCATGTTAACAAAAGGTGTAATAGAAAGTAGAAGAAGTTGTTTTTATGGACCATTTTGCTGTATATATGGATTAGGTGCTGCAATAATGATACCAGGGTTACAAAAATTTAAACATAGCAACTGGACTCTATTTATAGCAGGTGCAATAGAAGGTTCTGCCGTAGAGTATGTGGTAAGCCTTATTGGAGAATTAATATTCCAAATAAAATGGTGGGACTATTCAAATATGCCATTTAATATAAATGGTAGAATTTGCATACTATTCACAGTTTTTTGGGGAGTCCTTGCATTAGGATTAATGAGATTAATAAATCCATATATAGAAAGAATGATAGACAGCATACCTAAAAAAATATTCAACTTTTTAACAATATTTTTAACAGTATTCCTATTATTTGACTTACTATTTACAAGTTTTGGACTAAAAGTATTTTATACAAGACTAATAAAAGAGCATAATTTACAGATGAAAGACCAAAGAAACTTAATGGTAACAGATGAAATAATGGAAAGCGATATAGTACAATACTTATCTAAAACAGCATTTTCAGACGAAAAAGTTTTAAAAACTTTTCCAAACATAAAATATGAAGATAAGGAAGGAAATATAATATGGGTAAAGGACCTTTTAACAAACATAAGACCATATTATTATAGATTAAGTCCAAAATTTAGATTGAAGTAATCAAATTTATAAAAGAACCCTCTAACTAAAATACAAAGTTAGGGGGCACTTTTTTTGCTAGTGATACTTAATAACTTAAATTTTAAACCGTTATTTCAAAATAAATTTTAGCTATTTCTAAATAAACTAAACCAGCTTTTAAATACTTTTTTATTTATAGAACCAAAAGTTAGTGCAGAAACATCTTTATCGGCAACTAAATTAACACAAGAAACAGTGTTTCCATTTATTTTGTAGGTGATTTCACCAAGCTTTTGACCTTTTAAGATTGGAGCATTTATATTGTCAGATAAATTAATTTCTTGAGAAATTTCCGAGCTATTAGATTTTTTTGTAAGAACTTGAGCATCTTCTTCTAAAATTGCATTAACAGTTGCAGATGTTCCTTTATTAACATTAATTGTGTTTATAATATCACCTTTTTTCCCAAAAGAAGTTGCTTCATAATTGCTAAAACCATAATCCAAAAGCTTTTGTGCTTCACTAAATCTAATTGCAGGAGTAGGAGCTTTCATTACAACAGCTATTAAAGATAAATTATTTCTTGTAGCAGAAGCAGACAAATTATAAAGAGCAAGGGAAGTAGAGCCAGTTTTTAATCCAGTACAACCACTATAATTACGAACCAATTTATTTGTATTAACCAAACTAGACTTGCCATCTCTTAAAGAATCCATCCAAATAGTTGTATAGTTTGTAATTTGAGGATGATTTATAAGAAGTTCTCTGGACATAATTGCAATATCGTAACTAGAGGTTAAATGTCCATCTTCGTCAATTCCATGGCAATTTTTGAATGTAGTATCATTCATTCCTAATTCTTTTGCACGAGTATTCATTTTTTGAACAAAAGCTTCTTGGCTACCTTCTAAATAGTCCGCAAGAGCCACTACACAGTCATTAGCAGACACAATGCAAATAGCCTTAAGCATTTCATCAACTGTAAGAGTCTCTCTAACATCTAACCAAATTTGAGAGCCACCCATATTTGCTGCATCTTCGGTGCAAGGAATTTTATCTGTTAAAGAAATTCTACCAGAATCTAAAGCCTCCATAATTAAAAGTAAACTCATAACTTTTGTAACACTTGCAGGTCTTAGCTTTTCGTGCATATTATGATCGTAAATAACAAGCCCAGTAGATTGTTCAATTAAACAAGCAGAACCTGCTTCTAAATTTAAAGAATTATTAGTAATAGTATCAGAAGTTTCATTTAAAATACTAGCAGAAGTTTCTACTGTTTTTAATTTTTCAGATTGATTAGACCAAACATATGCTGTGTCTTCTGAATAAGAAACAATTGGAAAAAAATATATAAATAACAACAAGAAGCATAACAAAAAACAAATATAATGCATCTTACTTAAAAAATTCATATAAAACAGTCCTTTCAATGCTACAGATTAACAAAATAATATAAAATTTTTGCTAAACTGAAACTTTTTAATATAAATTTAATAAATAATATGCAAAAGAAAATTGTTTATGCAAAATTAAACAAGTTTTACAATTCTTACAGAAATAGTAGAATCATCAGTAGAGAAATAAAGCTTAACATCATTTTCTAAATTATTTTTGAATTTAAAATCAATAGAACCATAGGCAACTGCTGCATCCTTACCAGAAGGAACATAGCCAACTTTCTTTCCGTGTTCGTGTCTTTCAACAACTTTAAAATCTTCTACTTTTAAAACAGCATTATACAAAGTAGAGCTAACCTGACAATTACCACCACCTAATGCTTGAATTGTTTTTCCGATGCTTAATAACAGGAGCTTCTTTATAACCTTTTTCTTCAGTTGAAGGACCTACAACATTGCAAAAAGAAAAAGTCTCACCAGGAGCAACTGTATATCCGTTTAAAGTATTGCAAGTTATACGAATATTAGTAAGTCTGCCTTCAGAACTGCCAGACAAAGAAGTAGAGTAAGAAGAAATTTCATCTTCAGTTTTAGCAAGGGGAGTTTCTGTATTTGTAATAGCATCATTAATTTTATTAGCTACTTCTCCTTGAACCTGAGAATTGCCTAAAATATTAATGTCGGTATTAGACTCAGCTGCAAGTCTTGCCGAGTTTATTTGTTCATTATTATTTGAATTTGACTTATTTCTATAAAAAATAAAAAGTAAGAAGCCACATAAAATAATAAGAAAAATAATTATATAGATAAAAGAAGAATTCTTTTTTGAACTCATACTATGATCAATCCTTTCATAAAAATGCTTAAAATGTTAAGTGTTATGTAATTAAAAATAGTATTTACAAAAAAATAAAAAATATACAAATACATTAATTAATAAAAAATAAAAAAAATATTAAAAAAATTGCATTCAGAAAATTGCTCACTAAAATAGCCTTTTATAGAATTTAATTAGTGTTAATATTACTATTTTACGAACAAAACAGCATTAAAATTATGGGTTTTACCCACTTGTATTTTTAAATGAGGTATGATATAAATAAATAGCAAGTATTTAATATCTATAAAAAGTTTATAGAATTAAGTATGACC
>OLGZ01000378.1_pt1 | contig 37296 bp, 57 predicted proteins | sample 1605981 | NCBI WGS metagenome assembly OLGZ01 (sample SAMN03283291) | human gut metagenome | biome: human-associated habitat; material: feces | host: Homo sapiens | place: Peru | collected 2012 | reverse complement strand
GCATCCAGTTTACGTGCTTCGAGGACAAGCCGGAGACGGCGATCCCCATTCAGATCGAGGTGATGCGGTAATGGGACAGTGCTTTTTGTATGGGAACGGCAGTACCGGCGGCGGGGAAGGCTTTGCGGTTGTTCCCGGTCTTACCGAGCCGGGAAGCCCGAAGGAGAACATGATCTGGGTAAAATCCGACAAGGCCGGGAAGAAGTACGTCTTTGCGGAGGCTGCGCCGGAAGCGCCTTTTGAGGGGCTGATCTGGTTTACGGCGACCAGTGCCGGGATCATCACAAAAGCGTATGTATACGCCGATGCGGCGTGGACAGCAGTGGATGTGTATATGCACCTAGGCGAAGCATGGGTACATATTGCATCCCAATGGAATGGTGAGCTGTTTACAACCGGGGACACGCACAAAGAGGTTACTGGTGGTTGGTTTCAGAACGGAAATTATACAGATAATGGAGCCTTCAAATATTACGATGATGATACCATCTGGCTACGCAATGGCGTAATTGGCAATGTAACCCTAGGTACGGTAAATCCTGTAGACGTAACGGATTGGAACACGCTGGAAATTGAATTTGTTTCCGGCAACACATCTACATATGGTCTTCGGGAGGCGCAGACGGGCGGAACATTCGTGGCGAGCAAGACGAAATCCGGAGCCGGTGCGGAGACCCTTACGCTGGATATATCCAGCGTGTCCGGGGCCTATTACATCGGAGGTTATGGCTACAATATGTCGTTTGACTTAACCCGAGTAACCCTTAAAAAGTAGGTGACCGCAAATGAAAATTTATATCGACAGCGAATACAAGTGCCATACCGCAAGCGCTGACGGGCTGACCGTGGTTGAAACAGACTTTTTTGACGGGAAGTGCCCGGAATTTATAAAAGGGTATCGGTACATCCCTGAGGGGCAGAGCTGGACACGCGCAGACGGCGTTGTTTTCACCGGCAAGATGATCGCCCCCTGGAAGCCCTGGGCGGAGCTGGACGGCATCCAGCGGGCGTACGAGCGGGAGCAGGTGCAAAGCCTGACGGCCCAGAACGCGGAGTTGCTGGATGCCATGGCCCAGATGGTAGAGGAGGTCTACGAGAGCGACCTGGACGCGATTGGAGGGGATTAACGGTGTTTGCCGTATCCATAAATTTTATCTTTTGGAGGAATTTTGTTATGTACAAGAGCATGAAAACCCTGATCACCAAGCATTTTTACAAAAACGGCGAGGCCGCCCAGAAGAAGCTGGACGTGTTTTTTGCCGTCAACCGGCTGACGGATGAGGAGTACACCGAGCTGACGGCCCTGGTGGAGACGGTCTACGGCGCAGACGAAGCCGAAGGAAACACCCCCGAGGCGTAAAGGAAAGGAGGCAGCGGCATGGTTCCGAAGCAAGTTGTGCCGGACCGGCGCGGACTGGTAGAAATCGGAAAAATCAAGGAAAACCTGGTAACGGAGGTTGCCTTTGACTGCGCCGATCTGGGCGACGGAAGCGGGGCCTATGCCGTTGTCTTCCAGCGGCCGAAGGACACGGCCCCCTACCCCGTGGCGTTCCGGGCCGAGTGGCCTAATATTATCTGGATTGTCCAGGCCGCCGACACCGCCAAGCCCGGGACGGGCAAGGTGGAGGTGCGGTGGTTTGGCAACGGGGACCAGGTGGGCAAATCCAAGACCTACATGGTCCGGATCACTGACGGCCTGCCAGACCCCACGGAGGCCCCGGAAGCCTGGGAGGGCTTTATGGGGCAGGTGGCCCGGAATGCCCAGGCGGCGCAAATCGCAGCGAGCGAGGCCAAGGCCAGCGCAGACGGCGCGGCGGCATCCGCCGGGATTGCCCAGGGTGCGGCAGCCGAGGCCGGCAATTTGGCCAGGGCTGCCGGAGAGGCTGCCAACGCTGCGGCGAGTGCTGCATCCGCTGCATCCAGCGCCCAGGCCGGGGCAGAGACCGCCGGGCAGACCGCCCGGGCGGCTGCGGAAGCCGCCGAGACGGCCAGGAGCGGCGCAGAAGCGGCAAACTGGCCGCTGCGGAATCGGCCACGGGTGCGGCAGGAAGCGCGGAAGCAGCCGCACAGGCTGCCCAGAAGGGCGAAAACCTGTACAATCAAGTAAAAGATGATCTGGCCGCCGGAAAGCTAAAAGGTGAAAAGGGTGAGAAAGGCGACCCCGGCAAGGACGCGCCGCAGATTGACGACGGGACCATCAGCCGGGACAACCCGTGGAGCAGCCGCCATATTGTCGAGACGCTGTGCCCGCCCATTGCGGAAAGCGGCAACCCCGTGACGTGCTACCCGGTAGCGGGGTATCCGCTGGGGGTGGTAGCATCGTTTGCGCCCACCCAGGCGGGCAGCGGGGAGCCGTCCCCGGCGGGAGGCGGGAAGAATCTGTTTAATCCAGCAATCATGCCTGCGTCTCTGACCCAAAACGGAGTGACATGGACGATGAGCGCTGACGGCGTACTTACGGCAAACGGCGAAGCATCCGGGGTGGCCTACTATAACAGCAGCACAAACTTTGATCTTGATGCTTGTACTTACGCCATCAGCGCTATGCAAAATTTGCGTATGTCAATTTTGGATGCGGCTGATGGTACGAATTATGCAGGACAGTCTATGGGGAACGTATGTGTGTTTACGATGACCGAGAAGAAAACCGTTAAACTGTACTTTGCGGCATCCGGCACGCTGAACAATGTGAAAGTAAAGCCGCAGATCGAAAAGGGTTCCGTGGCTACGGCCTATGCACCCTACGAAAACATCCGGCCCATCAGCGGGCGGGATAGCGTAAGCGTGGAGCGGTGCGGGGAGAATCTGCTGGATATATTAAAGTACGCGCCAAATGGATACAACTTGTCAGGCAAGAATATATTAAAGCCTAATACAACTTATACATTCAGCCCGATAAAAAGCAGCAATATAGCCTTTGCAGTATTTCTTACTGATTCTATAGAACCGACAGAATCAAAAAGGCAAATGAACCTTACAGGTATTTATTGCAACGAAGGCGCAAGCGTTACGTTTACCACTCCCAACGAGACAAGCGAATTCCCATATATATGGATTGCGGGCGCAAAGGACGGAATACATCTTGTATGGCCTGACGTGAAATTTATGTTGGCCGTTGCTACAACCGCACCCGCGGCTTACACCCCCTACCGTGGCGACACGCTGAATCTTACGTTGCCCCGGACGGTTTACGGTGGAGAGGTGGATGCGGGGACGGGTGCGGGCAACGAGGAATGGGGACTGGCAACATTTGACGGGAGCGAGGCGTGGACTATAGGCGGGCTTGCTGCCGACAAACGCGATTGGTATTATGTGACGCCAAAAATTGCCGGTGCAATCAACAGCCCACCGAAATCTGGTAACGAAATATGCAGCCATTACCCGCATTATGATGTGGCAAACAACAATACAGGCAAGGGCTGCGCATTGGTGTGGGGTGCCTTCCGGGTAAGATGGGGTGATATAATCCCTGAAAACACAGATGCTTGGAAATCCTACCTCGCCGCCCAGGCCGCAGCCGGAACCCCGGTGCAGATTGCCTACAAGCTGGCCGAGCCTGTGCCGTTCCAGGCCACGGGGAACGGGCCCATCATGCCGCTGGAAGGCGAGACCAACACCATCATGACGGATGCGGACAGCGTGGCTGTGACGGGCCGGGCCGACCCTGCCCACGCCATTGCGGCGCTGCAAGCACAGCTGGCCGTTGCCACGCAAGCCCTGGCGGAGACGCAGGCGGCGGTGGTGGATACCACAGCAATGGCTGTGGACTATATCTATCAACAGGATTCTAAAATTTTTGGAGGTGAGGACGATGACGATCAGACAGACGCAATGCCTACTTGAGTATCTGGGCTATGAGCCGGGGGCCATTGATGGGCTGGACGGCAGCAACACCCGGGATGCAGTAAAGGCATTCCAGCGGGCCGAGGGGCTGACGGTTGACGGGGTGGCCGGGATGCAGACGGAAAAGGCGCTGCTGGATGCGGTAACAAATGGGCGGGTATACAAGCCGCCTGATGCGGTATCGCCTGCCGACAAAGCAGAGACGGTTGAAGACGCGGCCCAGTATCTCCGTGCTGACGGCTGCTACCACATCCCCCGGGGTGTGGAGGTGCGGCTGACCAAAAACTTTATGGCCAGCGAAATCCACTGCCAGGGCGTTGGCTGCTGCACGGAGAGCGTGATTTCCAAGCGCATTATGGATTTGGCACAGGCCATCCGGGACGATCTGGGCGAGCCGCTGTGCATCGGCACGGCAGGCGGCAGCGGCTACCGCTGCAAGGCCCACAACGCAGCGGTTGGCGGGGCTGGGAACAGCCTGCACATGATCTCCGACGCGGTGGATTTGCACTACAGAGACCCGGCGAAGCTCAAGGCTGTGGTGCTGCGGCATCTGGCAGACGGCGAAGTGGGGCTGTACAAGTGGGGCTGCCATGTGGGACGGTGGGACCGGGGCTATGTGAGCCAGTTTTACAAATAACAGGAGGATTTACATTTGTCCAACGCTATTATTTCACTGATCTCCGCCGTCATCGGCGGCGGGATCTCCCTGGTGGGGGTGCTGATCGCAAACAGCAAGGCCACCGCCGTGATGGAGGAGCGGATCGCAGAGCTTACCCGGGAGGTCCGTGCCCACAACAACTTCGCCCAGCGGATACCCGTTGTGGAGGAGCAGATAAAAGTTATCAACCACCGGCTGGCGGATTTGGAAGATTTCCACAAGCCGGACTAATTTAAGGAGGAAACAAAAATGATTAACTGGACCGTACGTATCAAAAACAAGAACTTTTGGCTGGCGGTGATCCCCGCCGTGCTGCTGCTGGTGCAGACCGTGGCCGCCGTATTCGGCTACACCCTGGACCTGGGCGAGATCGGCAATCGGCTGATTGCGGTTGTCAACGCAGTGTTCGGCGTGCTGGTGGTGCTGGGGGTGGTGGTTGATCCTACCACGGCAGGCATTTCCGATAGCAAGCAGGCACGCGGGTATAATTGGCCGAAGGAGGATTGATCATGTCCAACGAGGTGCCGTGGGACAGCCGGATCGTAGAGGAGTTTGTCTCCCGGGCCATGCTAAGCCCGGACGAGGAGTGGATCCTGCGGACACGGATCAAGGGGACGCCCAGGTGCCAGCAGGCGGAAGCCCTGGGGCTCAGCGAGCGGAGCCTGGACCGGATGATCCGGCGAATGAAAACAAAGTACGATCGGGCCCAGGCGGGGTCCGATATTTTGCCCCCGCGTAGGGCGGGGGTGTGGAACATCCCCCAGTGATGGCGGGAATATGGCAATTTTTAGGCAGCTAAACGGCGGTTTAGCTGCCTTTTTTTATGCTATGCTGTAGATGCAAGGGGGGGATTAAAATGGCCTGGAATAATGGGCAAAATCAGTGGGGGCAGCAGCCCTATAACTACGGGCAGCCATACGGCGGATACCAGCCGATGCGCCAGCAAAGCAGCAATCTGGAGTGGATACGGGTGCCGAACGTGCAGGACGTGGAGCAGGTAACGGTGCAGGCCGGGCAGACCGCCTGGATCATGGCCCAAAACGCCAACGTCTTCGCGGTGCGGATGGCTGATCAGATGGGCATCGTAACAACAAGGTATTTCCGTTTTGAGTCCTGGGATCCCGCCGCTGCGGAAAGCCAGCGGCAGGCCAGCATTGAGGAGAGACTGAGCAGATTGGAGGCGGTGATCAATGGGCAGCAATCCTTTAATGGACATTTTGAGTCCCCAGCAGCCCCGGCAGAGCCCGTCTAATGGCGGCTTTGGCAGGCTGGGAAATGTGATGGGGCTGGTGTCCCAGTTCCGGCAGTTTGCCCAAAACGTTACCCCGGAAAAGGCAGAGGCAGAGATTGCAAGGCTGCTGTCCTCCGGGCAGATGAGCCGGGAGCAGTTCCAGGAGCTCAAGGAAAACGCAAAATTTATTCTTAAATTCTTGAAATAATCCTGGTGCGCACGGGTTTATTTATAAATTTTGAAAGGAGAAATTTATGGATTTTAGTTTATCTGATCTGAAAGCCGCCCTGGGCGACAACAACGGAACTTTCGGCGGCGGCGGCCTGCTGCTCGTTGTGATCCTGTTCCTGTTTTTCGTGATGTTCGGCGGCGGCTGGGGCAACAACCAGCGGGGAGATCTGGATCGGTACGCCACGGCGGCCAGCCAGCAGGAGATCCTTTTCGGCCAGCAGTTTGGGCAGATCAATGATCGGCTCACCAATATCGGCAACGGCATCTGTAACCTTGGTTACGAGATGCAGGGCGGTATCGGGCAGCTGGGCAAGGAGGTGGCCCTGGGCCAGAGCAACCTCAACCAGGCCATCATGGGCACCGGAAACGCCCTGTCCCGGCAGCTGGGTGACTGCTGCTGTGAGAACCGGCTGGCGGTTGCCAACCTGGGGGCCCAGATGGACCGGCAGACCTGCGAGATCACCACGGCCATTAAGGCCGAGGCCGCGGCCACCCGGGCGATGCTCCAGGAGGACACCATCCAGCGGCTGCGGGATCAGGTGGCCGATCTGCGGATGGATAACCGGATGCAGGGCGTAGTGAGATACCCCAATGGGTACTCTTACAACGCAGGCCCCAGCCCCTTCTGCGGCGGCTGCTGCGCCGCGTAAATCCCCCACCACGCTATAACAGCGTAGCCCCCGCGGCAAACGCTGCGGGGGCTGAAATGTGAAAGGAGTATATTTATGGCATGTAATTGCAACGGTAAAAAGTCTGCGGCGCAGAAATACAACTTTGCGGCCCAGGCGCTGACGGCCACCCCAGCACCCCTGAACATGGGGGCCACGGCGGGGCTGCCTTCCGGCCCGTCCATCGCGGACCGGGGGAACAATATCGGCATTCGGCACACGGGGCTGTACCGTCTGACGGCGCAGCTGATCGCCACGATCACGGCGGCGGGCAACCTAAATGTGCAGGCTTATTACAACGGGGTGCCCATTGCGGCCACCCTGAAAACGCTGCCGGTGGCAGCCGGAAGTGGGGAGGTATCCCTGGACAATCTGCTGTACCTGGTGGTGCCCCAGGGCTGCGGCTGCGCGGATCTGATCTATCCGCTGGATATCTATGCCTGGGTCACCAATTCCGCGGCGGGCGATGTGACAAGCGTCACGGTTAACGCCCTGCGGGAGGCCTAGGCCATGACGGAGATCAAAGACGTATCGCAGGACATCAACAGCGAGGTCTGCGATGCCGAGCACTACATCCGGCAGGCGCTGGTATACCGGGACCGGGACAAGGAGCTGGCCGATCTGTACTACAGGCTCTCCGGCGAGGAGCTGGACCACATGGGGCGGCTGCACAGCCAGGTGACGCGGCTCATCGACGCCGCGAAGCGCAGCGGCGCGGAAATCCCGCCCGGAATGCAGGAGCTGTACGACTACCTGCACAAAATGCACATCGATGCGTCGGCCAAGGTGGTGGCCATGCAGGCGATGTATCGCGGCAAATAAAAATGGCACAAGGCCTGCCCATTAGTGGGCAGGCCTTGTGAACGTTAGCCGGAAAATGCCGGAGATAAATACGATTTCGTCCGGCGCGAATCGTATAATGGGATTTGGTGACCCATCCGGAGCGCTATGCGAACCGGTTGGGGGAAGAGAAGGAGGATCTGGGGCGGAGAAGACGGAAGAGGGGACGTCCACGGCGGTGGTGGCGTCGGGGGAGAAATAGATGGAATAGTGGTCGGGGTAGACGTAGGCACGGACCAGGAAGGCGTCGATCAGGGCCTCCTGGTATAATGGATCGGTTAGGTCACCGGTGGCGTAGTAGGTCAGTGCGGCAGCGATCTCCTGCTTGGTGGGCAGCTTTTCGGCGTGTTCCCGGGCGATGGCCAGGCGGGTGGAGAGATCCAGCTTCTCGGCCTCCAGCTCCTGCAGGCGGTTTCGAGTGGAGGCGGTAAAAATGCCCTGCTCGATGGCTGCCATGATATTTTTTAGGGCGCGGTTTGTATCGGCCAGCTGCTGCTCCAGCAGGGGCAACTCGGGGTTGGCGGAGGCCTGCAGCTGGTAAGCGTAGGACGCCTCGGCGATGGCCCGGATAGTTTCCGGGTTTAAAAATTTCGTGCGGATGGCTGCGGCGATATCATACTCGATATCCCCCTGGCGGACGTTTTTCAGGGTACAACCGGGAGCCGTCTTACTGGTGCGGCCCCGGCAGGCGTAATAATGGTGCAGGCTGCCGCTGCGGGCGGTGCCGGAGGTGCCTATCATGGGGCTGCGGCAGCCGCCGCAAAATAGCTTGCCGGTGAGCAAGTAGAGCCCATCATCCCGGCGGCGGGAGATGGGGGCGTCGGCCATTGCGGATCGGCGGGGGTTGCGCTTATAGGCCATCCGCTGCTGTACGGTATCAAATTCCGCCTGGGTAACAATAGCGGGGACCCCGCCGGGGATGCGGACGTCCCGGTAGACGTAGACCCCGACATAGCGCACGTTGGACAGCATCCAATTGTAGCTGGAGCTGTCCCATAGGGCATTCTTCCGGCGGCGGATTCCCCGGGCATTTAGATCTTCGGAGATGGCCCGGAAAGACTCCCCGGCGGCGACCCGGCGGAAGATTTCTCGGACGACGGCGGCCTCTTCGGGGACGATCTCGTACTTTCCGTCCACGCCCCGGCGGTAGCCATAGGGCACGGGCCCGTTGACCATGCACTTCTGGGCGTTGTCCGACATGCCACGGCGTGTCTTTACGGACAGCTCCCGGGAGTAATACTCCGCCCAGCCCTCCAGCATGGACTCCATCAGGATGCCGGCGGGCTCGTCGGAGATGGGCTCGGTGGCCGAGATTACCTTAACCCCGGCCTGCCGGAGCTTGTGCTTATTGGTGGCCGCGTCGTAGCGGTCCCGGGAAAAGCGATCCAGAGCATAGACTATGACGTAGTTCCATCGGCCCTTCTGGGCGTCGGAGATCATGCGGCGGAAGCCGGGGCGGTTGTCGTTGGTGCCGGTCAGTGCTCGGTCGGTGTACGTATCTACCACGTCGATGCCGCCCCGGGCCGCGAAGGCCCGGCAGACGGCGAGCTGCTGGTCGATGGACGCGTCTCGTTGGGCGTGGGAGGAGTAGCGGGCATAGATCACAGCGGTGGGCATAGGCAGGATCCTTTCCGTGTCCAGATTGGACACATTTTAACAGGTCAGCAGGCCCTCGGCCCGCTGCAGGAGCAGGCGGACATACAGTGGGCAGTCCCGGTGCTCGGGACTGGAGGCGGGGAGGCACCAATTGTTTACCGTCCGCACGGGGATGCAGTGTTTCCGGGCAAATGCGGCCTGGCTCTGGCCCGTGGCATCGGTAATGTCGCGGACGCTGCGGTTTACGGCGTCATAGATCTGCTGGAGGTCGTCCAGCCGATCCTGTGGGATCGCAGCGTCCGGGGTGTCGCCCCAGATGCTGCTTAGGGCCAGCTCGGAGACGTAGGCATCCTGGTCGGTAAAATTCAGGGCGTTCTGGACACAAAAATTAAATTGGTTCGGGGTCATTTTGCATTCTCCTTTTCTTTCGCTTTTTATCCGGGACCGGGATATTTTCGGCGATCAGCGCCTCCGCATGGGCCTCTTCTGCCCACGCGTGGGCAGAATCGACATCAGCAAATCCACCCTTATAGTAGCGCTTCCCGCGGACGTTAAACTGGGCTTTGATATACCGACGTCCCTTTATCGTCTGGACGACGACCCAGCGCCGCCCGGTGGTGTCGTTTGCGTCCGGCTCCGTCCGCGTCGCAGCATAGATATTGCAGCCGTCGACGATTTTAGCATCCACCCCAAGCCTGGATGCCTGCGCAAGTTTTTCCCGCGAAACCGCTTGGCAGCCGCAGCTTTTGGGCTTTGACCGTATTGTGCAGGCAGGCAACGTCTTTTCCTGGCCGCAGAGTCGGCACTTGCAAAGATACAATGCATCGCCGTTGTTCCCTGTGCCGTTGCGGCGCAGCACGTCCATGCCTCCAAAGGCCTGCCCGGACAGATCCGCAGAGCGCTCGCGCCAGGAGCATCCGCAATCCTTCCGCGGATTTTTTCCCCGCAAGCGGGCTCCATCGATCACAAATTCCTTCCCGCACCGGTTGCAGCGGCAGAGCCAAAGCACCGCGCCTTTTGGAGACGATCCGGCAGGGGAAATCACAGTGATCTGGTTGATGGTCTGCCCGGACAATTCTAGGCGTTTATTCGCCATGATAACTCCATGCCCTCGTGACCTCCGGGGCGGGCCGGTAATTTGTTAATCTACGATCAGGTTCCACTCGTCGCCGCGTTCCCGCTCCTCGTCGGAGAGGGCCAGGAGAACCTCGCCGTCCTCGCCGCTGTTTGCGGCGTCACACTCGCTCTGCCACCAGTCGATCAGGTTGTCCAGATCGGCATCGGTAGCCAGGATGGCACCGGTTTCTTCGTCCAGGCCCTTGCCAAATTCCCGGGCAAAGCTACCGTTTTCCAGGGCTGCAAAGCAGTCGGGTTCGTAGCCTGCGTTCCAGCCGCCGTGCCACAGGCGGAGGGCGATGTTCACGGTTCTGGTCTCAGTTTTGATCTCCATATTTTTGCCTTTCTTCCCTTGTCCCTGGGAGGTGGGATTTGTTTGAGTGGTTAGCTCTCTTAACTGTCTGTGTTATACCACTCAATGAGTAATATGTCAAGGGGGGAAACAAAAAAATCGAAAAAAATTTCAAAAAAATCCGCACGGGGTACGTGCGGATTTTGAAGGATCAGCGGCGGAGCCAGAAGCCGTATTTGTCGCGGAAGGAGCCGAAGAGGATCGTGAAAAAATCAATCAGCCAGCCGAAGCCGAAGAGGCCGAAGGTGCAGAGGTAGAGGATCCCGGAGCCGATCTTGCCAACATAAAAACGGTGGATGCCGAACTCGCCCAGGAAAAAGCACAGAGCCAGAGCAACCCAGCGGCTTTTCGGGGATGTCATGGCATCGATGCCGGCGCCATGGGCGTTGTTTGTGTTGGTGTTTGTATTGTTGATGATAATGGTGGGCTGCTGCTGGGGCTGGGCAGGCTGGGGCTGCTGCGGGGCCTTCGCGGCCTGATCCTTGGCCTGCTGGGGCGTCTTGGGCAGCTCTGCGCCGCAGCTCGGGCAAAAGGCCGCACCGGGGGTGACGTCTGCGCCGCAGCCGGGGCACCTGGTGACGCCCAGAAACTGGCCGCAGGTGGGGCAATAGCTGGTTTTCTCGGCGACTTCTGCGCCGCATTTGGGACACTGCATATGATTTACCTCTCTTTTCTTTCTTAGGTGTCCAGGTTGGACACCGGGGATTGCTTTTCTTTCTCCGCCCGGGCGCGGCGGCTGGCGATGATATGGCCGGTAATCAGAATGGCGATCACCGGGAAGCAGGCCAGCAGATAGGCCCAGGGGGAGACGGTGCCGCGGAACAGTCCGTACTGGGGGTCTTGGAGGTCCAGGACGACGTAAAAAACAAAGGCCGCGGCAAAAAAGGCCAGAAAGCCCAGCAGGCCGCAGATGGCCATATTGCGCTGATGGACGCCCCTCTCGTACAGGGCGATGCGCTCCCGGAGGTTATCGTTTAACAGGTTTGCACCCTCCAGGCGGGCATTGGCTACAGCCGCATCGGCGTTCACCGGGGGCGGCTCCAGCCCGGCAAGGACGTTTAGGTCCAACCCCAGGACCGGGGCCATGGCAGCTACCTGGACAAAAGTGGGGCTGGCGGTTGCACCGCACATGATCTTGGCAACGGTAGTCTCCGGCACGCCGGACTTTCTGGCCAGGGATTGATTGCTTTCTCCGGCGGCCTCTTTGGCCTGCCGAAGGGCGGCGCAGATGGGGGTTAGCTCGGTCATTTTGTCATAAATTTTAGCCTCCCGGAAAATCAGGCACCGGGTCCGGTCCCGATTGTGTCCGGATCGGGCACATTCGGCGCTGGACAGGTCGCCCGGAAATTTATAGGATTATTTTAGCACCTGCGGTGCAGAGCCGCAAGGTGCAAATTTTACAAATTTTTCACGGGAGGCACGGCAAAAATGACAAGCAAAAGTTTACAATCGACAAAAATCGACTGGATTCGGCGGATCGTCGTGCTGCTGCGCAGGGCCGACGCCCGGCAGCTGCGGGATATCTACTTTCTGGTCCAGGGCTACCTGGGTCCGCGCTTCCCGGGGACGGGGAGCGCGGGACCGGAGGAAGCCCGGGTGCGGGTGCAGTAAAATGTGTCCAGGGTGGACACCGTTACTCTGTGGTTTTTGGGATGTCTGCCCGAATTAACTGCTTGATGTAGCCCTGCTTGTTGGGCACGGCGGCCAGGCGGTCTAGGATATCGGCATCGGTGCCCTTGTTCAGGTTCAGGGCGATCTGGACGCGGTGGGTGCGATCATAGCGGGTTTGGGGAGTCTCTTTCCGTTCGATGGGGTTCGCCTCCTTTGGGGCAGCCGGGGCGGCTGGCCGCCCCGGTGCGGGTTATTTAGTCCTCCAGGGTTTTCTGGAGATTGTCAAGGACTTTGTCCATTTTCGCCTTGCGCTTTTCCTCGTCCGGCTCTGCGGCGATTTCCTTCAGCGCGTCGAGAACGAAACGGATGAAGGCCTTGAACTGGCTGTCTGTCTGGCCCATTGCGGGACCCCCTTTCCTTTAGGCTGACTATAGTATAACATATGTATATACATATGTCAAGGGCTTTTAAAAAATATTGTAGCAGGCGGGCTGCCGCATCGCAATGAGCAAATTGCACAAAAACAGCCGAGGGCTGACGGAAGGTCAGCCCTCGGTTTTGTTTTGGGAGTTTTGCGCGGCCTCCAGGCAGGCGACGCATTCCCGGAGCTGCTGGGCGATGAGGGCCAGCTGCTCCGGGGTCCGGGAGCGGAGGAACTGGATAAAGCCGTCAATCACCGGGTCATGGCGGGCGGCCAGCTCGCCAAAGGCGGCGGTGATCTCATCCCGGGGATCCGCGCCGTACATATTGTCGCCGCCGTTTTTGATCCAGTCCAGGGAGACGCCGAACTCTGCGGCAATGCTGCGGTAAAGGGACTCTTTGGATGCCATGTTCTTTATTTTTGCAAACTCAACGTTTGTAATCTCAGACGCCGTCACTCCGAGTCTTTCCGCAAATTGCGCACGGGTCAAGCCTTCATTTTCCCGTATCTGCCGAATTCTGTCGTTAATTTCCGTTTGTCATCACCTCCATGAGTCAATAATAGCACGCATGTATTTGTATGTCAATAAAAATAATTTCAAAAATTTAAAAATAAGTATTGACATACAAACTTAGACGTGCTATATTTGTATCACAATAAATGAGCAAACAAAACGTTTGTTGTGATGGAAAGGAGGCGAGAGAATGGACAACACGATGTATCTGGATTTAGATAAACGGCTGGCAACGATTGAACGGCTGCTCCGGGAGCTGCCCGAAATGCAGGCGGCGGTGCTGTTCCAGATGTTGGACGAGTATCAGGCCGCCCGCATGGCCGGGCAAAAGGCAAGCGACATCTGGGAGATTGCTAGTCCTGAGCAACGGTAAAGCCAATTTTTCGCTTCGGCTCATCCGGAGCCTTCGGGACAGACGTGAGAAGGAAGTTCAGCTGGCTGACGTGCTGTATCAGCGTAGCTTCCCGCCCGTCTACATAGCCGCGGAAAACCATCAGAACAGAGCGCTCGAACCCAACAGATGTTACCTGCATCAGCATAGTACTCCCGAAATTGGTTAGCAAAACGCCTACGTCATGTTCGTTGTCAAGGGATTTTTGAAAATCCAAAATGTAGCGTTTTATGATTTCGAACTGCGTGTCGGAGTAGCTGTAGGCAATCGGGGGCGTTGGCATGCTTGGCGCAACTAGATTTGCAAAGTCAAAGGGCATATTATCACCTCCTTTCGGGGTGATGGTAGCACAAAAACAGTAAAAAAGCAAGGGAGGTGAGCGGGTTGGAAAAGCGTTGGCTGATCGTTGGGCCAACCTGTGGTAGAGACAAAAATGGCACCTTCCGGTGCGTTTGCGGAAGGTGCCGGGAGTTACCTCCATACGAGCGCGAGAACGGATGCGACAGCAGCGACAACAGCGGCCAGCGCGGAGATAACGCAAAGGACAGTGTTGATCACAAAACGCTTTCTGTCCGTCCTCTCTCTGGATGCCGGGGTTTCGACGAGCTGCGTTAACTCGTCCACACCTGGGATGTAGTAACTTTTTTTAGACATTGTTTGTCTCCTTTCTTTTGTTTTCGGCGGGGCAACGCCGAAAACAAGCATAGCACAAAAGGAGTAGGCAGACAAGTAGGAAAGGAGGACAAGGAGCATGGAAAAGATTGATACCATTGCCCAGCTGATCCGGCAGGGGCTGGAGAGCAGCGCGGCGGGAACGCGGGCGGTGCTGCAGGCCATCCAGCTGGGCTACGAGCTGGCCGAGATGGAGCAGAAAGACAAGGAGCAGACACAAAAGGCGGGTTAAGGAGGCCACTATGGACAATACCCAGAATCAAAATTACTTTGCCCAGCTGCCGGACTATGTGCAGCAGGAGTTTGCCCGGAAGACGCTGGCGTTTATCCGGCGGATCCAGGACAACGACCCGGGGACCTGGCGGAAAATCCAGGCCATGGCGGCAGCCAACGCAGCCCGGGAACAGGGCTGAAGCTTCTGCGCCGTTGAGCTTATCAGCGGCAGCCCACGGGCCAGGAATCGCGCCCGGACAAAAGTTCATAGCCCCGGCCGGGTAGTGCGGGCCGGGGCGCACATCGGGGGGCAGGATATGCCGGTCTTAGGGCTGATTCTTCCGGCGCGGCGCGGGGACTTAACTCTCTTTGCCCCAGAAGGGCGGTTCGAATCCGCTCTCCCCGATTCCGTGCGGCTGTCAGGGACACCGGGGGACTGACATACCCCTGGGCCGGGTCCGACTCCCGGGGCCGCCAATATGCGCAGCGTGCGAGGGACACACCCGGGGAAGCACACCCCGGGAGGCCGGGATCGAGGCCCGGGCTGCGCTCCAGCCCCATGTGAGGGGCGTGGGGCAAACCTCCTATTTTTGCCGACACCCCGGAAAGACGGGGCCGTCGCCGAGCGGAAAGAAATCTCGGCGGGCTGCTTGCGGTCCAGCCAAAGACGGGACCGTTGAGACAACGTCCGGGCTTGCAGGACGCGACTGTGGGGAGAGCCTCACCCGCAGCGGGCGGAATCCCGCTACCACAAAATGAGGTGATGGGCTATGGGCAATAAGCCAAGGCCAAAGGCAAGCTACTTCGCGGTGATCCCCGCGGATGTGCGGTATGACGATCGGCTGCCGCCAAACGCAAAACTTTTGTACTGCGAGCTCACATCCATGTGCGCGGAGCAGGGCTACTGCGACGCCACGGCCAGCGAGCTGGCGGCACCATACGGGTTTTCGGACCGGACGATCCGCAGCCTGTTAAAAGCGCTGGAAGACGGCGGGTATATCTACACGGCGGTGCTCCGAGACCCGGACACCGGGCAAATTTCCGGCCGAAACATTTATCTTGCGTCCGCGTTTGCGGCTCAATTTTTGCGCAGCATAAAAGACGGAAACGGTGCGCTTCCCAGCGGCATCAAATTTCCACTGGCCAGTGGCATCAAATTTCCGCAGTATTTAAATAAAGGTAATAATATATATAACCCCCCTAAGCCCCCCCAGGGGGGCGAGCGTGCCGAAGAGACGCCAAAGAAACGGCGGGGGGAATACAAGCAGCAGGCGGACACGCTGCCGGAGCGGTTCGAGGGGTTCTGGAAATTTTACCGGGGCATCTGCCCCGGGACGGTGAACCCAGGAAACCGTCAGGACGCCATCCGGGCCTGGGACAAGCTGTCCCCGGACAGCGCCCTGGTGGAGACCATGGGGGCGGCGCTGCTGCGGCAGAGCAAAAGCGCCGACTGGCAGCGGGGCATGGGCGTGCCCCATGCCTCCACCTGGCTTAACAAGCACATGTGGGAGGATGACTGGGGCAGCGCCCCGAAGGCGGCCCCGGAGGAGCCGCAGCAGGAAGCGGGTGACTGGCTGTGACGGGCGACAACTGGCTGGATGCGCAATACAGCGTTCTGGGTGCCGGGCTGATCAGCCCGGAATGCATTCCCCGGATCCTGCGGGACACCCGGGAGACGGACTATGCCGGCCCATGCCGGACGGTTTACAAGGCCATGGAGGCCCTGTTTCTGGCGGGCACCCCGGTAGATCCGGTTAGCCTGGCCAGCAAGCTGGGGGGCGACTACCGGGAGTTTTTGGCCCAGCTGATGGTGATCACACCCACGGCGGCCAACCTGGACAGCTATATCCGGATCACCCGGGAGCAGGCCAAACTCAACGCCCTGCGGGAACTGGGTAAGCAGCTGGCAGAGGCGGAGAGCCCGGAGCAGGCCTCGGAACTGCTGACGGCGGCCAACGGGGCGGCCGTCAACCGGGCCTCCGTGAAGATCACCACCATGCACGATGCGCTGCGGTCCTTTTTTGAGCGCAAAACCCGGCAGGCGGTTTACCTCAGCTGGCCGGTGCGGGAGCTGGACGACCGGCTCTTCGCGGAGCCGGGGGATTTTATCATCATCGGCGGGCGGCCCAGCTCCGGCAAGAGCGCCTGGGCGCTGCAATGCGCCTGGCACTGGGCACAGAAATACCGGGTGGGCTTTTTCAGCCTGGAGACCTCGGAAGACAAGCTTTTTGATCGGCAAATGTCGGCTCTGACCGGCATTGCCATGGCGGATATTAAACGCAGCAAGATTTCGGACGACGACTGGACGCGGATCGCGGAGATGTCCGAGGTCATCAGCACCCGGCCCCTGGAGCTGGTGCCTGCTGCCGCCATGAGTGCGGCGGACATACGGGCGGTGACGATGATGCAGGGCTACCAGATCATCATCATCGACTACTTGCAGCTGATCCAGGCCAAGGGGGACAACCGGGTGCAGCAGGTGACGGATATCTCCATCGCCCTGCACACCATGGCCCAGAGCCTGGGCATCACGGTGGTAGCCCTGAGCCAGCTGTCCCGGCTGGATCCAAAGGCCGGGAAGCAGGCCCCGGATCTTAGCAGCCTGCGGGAGTCCGGCCAGATCGAGCAGGATGCGGACATCGTGATGATGCTAAATATCGCCAAGGACAGCGACGACCGGGAGCTGTGGATCCGAAAAAACAAGGAGGGCACCTGCCCCCAGATCCGGCTGACCTTTGACGGCGATCACCAGACATTTTCCAAGGCCCTGAGCCAGGAGGCTCAGGCGGAGCTGGACAAATTCAAGCACGCCCGGAAAAAGCCCCTTCCTACGCCGGTGGCTGAGAAGGAAGACTATCAACAGCTGCCCATGGATACGGAGGTGCCATTTTGACATACAACGAGCTTTACAAGGCCCTGCGGACGCTGGCGGTGGAGACCGGGAGTCTCCCCTGCTTGGGCTGCAAGCACGCGGACAACTGCGGCATTAAGGGCTGCGCCATTCTGCGGGCGGCCGCGGAGACCATCCGACAGCTGCGACAGCAAAACACGACTCTTACGGCGGCACTTAAGGCCGCCGAGGAAAAATAAAAAACCAAAAGGAGCGCGAAGACTTTGAGAGTTACGGCGATATGCAACCTGAAAGGCGGTGTGGGCAAGTCCACCACCGCCATCAACCTGGCGGCGGTGCTGGCCAAAGGCGGCAAAAAGGTGCTGCTGATCGACGCCGACAGCCAGTGCAACACCACGGCCTTTTTCGGGGGTGACCCGGCCAAGGGCAGCGTGGCCAAGGTGCTGCGGGAGGCCATCAAGCACTACGATTCCGGGGCCTGGGCGGCGCTGGAAATCCAGTCCACGGCGTTCTGGGGCATTGATCTGCTGGCTGCGGACGACAGCCTGATGGACCTGGACTTAAGCAAGGCGGAGAGCGGCTCCGTGGATGCGGGGGTGCTGAGCAACCTGGCCTACACGGTGCGGGAAATGTACGATGTGATGCTGATCGACTGCCCGCCGGCCTTCAACGCGGCCTCGGCCTCGGCTCTGATCGCGGCGGACGATGTGGTAATCCCGGTAAAGCTGGACGCCTTTGCCCTGCAGGGCATGGGCAATCTGATGCGGCAGATCAGCAATATGCGCAAGCTTAACCCCAAGCTGCGGGTGGCAGGCGTGCTGCCCACCATGTGGTACAAGGACAAACTGGTGGAGGACAGCGAGGCCCAGCTAAAGGCGGCGGGGCTGCGGGTTTACCCCCACATCCGGCAGAGCAAGCCGGTGGACAAAATGACTTATGCGCAGCAGCCGCTGTGCATTTCCAGCCCCCGGAGCGGGGCTGGGCTAGACTACCGCCGGTTCGCGGCGGCGTATGTGGAGGAGGGCAAGAGCTATGGCCTTTAATTTGGGTGACGTCCTCAAAAATGTGTCCAATTCGGGCACAGGTCGGGAACAGATCACATACCTGCCCATTGACAACCTGGACAGTGACGCCGGGAATTTTTACGAGTTGACGGGCATCGACGCTCTGGCGGACAACATCAGCGTGGCAGGTTTGCAGCAGCCCATCCGGGTACGGGCCGGGCAGGAGCCGGGACGCTACACCATCGTCTCCGGTCACCGGCGGATGGCCGCCTGCCGGAAGCTGGCGGAGGAAAACCCCGATGCCTGGCGGGAGGTGCCCTGCATCATCGAGACGGACAACGCCTCCCCTGCTCTGCAGCAGCTCCGGCTGATCTACGCCAATGCCAACACCCGGCAGCTGACGTCTGCTGAGATGAGTGAGCAGGCCCAGCAGGTGGAAAAGCTCCTGTATGAGCTTAAAAATGAGGGCTACGACTTCCCCGGTCGGATGCGGGATCATGTAGCCGAGGCCGTTGGGGCAAGCAAGACCAAACTGGCCAGGCTCAAGGTGATCCGGGACAAGCTCATCCCGGACTGGGCGCAGCTTTGGAAATCCAACGACATCGGCGAGTCCCAGGCCTATGAGCTGTCCAAGCTCCCGGCGGATATCCAGCAGTATATTTTCTCCTGGACGCCTGAGCGGCGGCGGGGAACTCTGGGCCAGTATGGCGTCTCTTGCCGAGGAGAAGCCCTTGCGGCACTGGGAAACATTAGCTGCGACAAGACTGGCTCCGGTGTCTGCGACAATCTGGAAAATATGCGGATGTGGATCGTCAAGGGCGACAACTGGGACGTCAAATGCACAGGCTGCTGCGCCAGCTGCTACAAGCGGATGGACTGCAAGTATGTCTGCCCCCGGCTGGCCAAGGACATCAAAGCCCGGAAAGACAAGATCAAGCAAGACGAAGCCGCCAAGAAACAGGCCGAGAAAAACGCCGCCTCGGAAAGGGCCGCGATTTGCCGGGACCTGTGGGCGCATTTTGAGGCTGCCCGTGCGGATGCGGGCATCAGCTACCGGGAGCTGATCAAAGCCGCCGACTTGTATGATATGGGCCCATATCGGGACGCCTACCTCGGGCACCCGGAGGACACGGCCAAAATCAGCCAGCTGCCGTATGGCTTCGGCGGTATCGACAATTTTCAGCATCTGATTGCGGTTGCGGAGGTGCTGGGGTGCAGCACGGACTACCTGCTGGGGCTGGAGGCTCCGGCACCGGCGGGAGCCACAGGAATCTGGAAATCCGGAGAGCCGGAAGAGCCGGGCAATTACATTGCCGTCTATGATTATGACAATGACGGCGAGTTGAAGCCCGAAGAAATGTACTGGAACGGCGAGGGATGGATCCTTCATCGGATGCCGCTGCCGGAGGAGTGTACGGTGTATTTTTGGACGGAGGTGCCGAAGGTTGGAAATCATGAGTGATTTCATCAGCCGGGAGGCGGAAATTGAGAAGATTCGGGAGTACGCTTGCACTGGATGTGAAGATATTAACAGTTTCGTTTGCGAATCCTGCGACATCGGACAAGTTATCCGCCTGATTAAGAGCCTCCCCGCCGCCGATGTGGAGCCGGTGCGGCATGTGCGCAGAAAAGTGTTGGGGATAGACGAATACTACGGTGAGTGGCTGCAGTGTCCTCGCTGCTTGTATAGCGAGAATGCGAGCAATGCAAAGTACTGTGGCGGCTGCGGTGCAAAGATAGACCTGGCACTGCCGGAAGGAGACAGCCATGGCTGACGGATGTAAGTGGTGGCTGGATCCGCTGCCCTATAAGGTCGTTGGGGCCAACGGCCGCATCCTCTATCAGACTCCGCTCAGTCTGCGGCATCCGCCGAGGATCGAGCGGGAACTGATAGAACAGAGATGCACCATCTGGATCAACGGGAAACGGCTGACGCGGAAGGAGGTGTCGCAGCGTGGCCAGACGGTCAAGGTGTAAGGTGTGCCACGCAAGAGGCGTGGAGGTTGACGTCAACGGGCGGTGCCTTTGCTGCCGGATGGCGCTGATCGCCAGCCGGGAGGGGCTGACCTATGGGGCTCTGGCGGCGCGGCTGTTTGTAGCTGGCCGGCCTGCGGAAGTGCTGGACGGTGACGATTTGCCGCCGGTGCAGGACAAACGGCCCCAGAACAGGTACAGCATATGACGGGGCGGTGCAGGGCCTGTGGGGGCAGCGGCACCCTGGATGCCCACGGCCGCTGTCGCCTCTGCCGGGAAGCCAAGGCGGCCAGCGATGCGGGCAGCAGCTACGGGCGGTATAAAAGCATGATCTATATGCGCTATGGGGACTTGCCGGAGATCCCGGATGACTGGTATCTCCAATGCCCGGTTTGCAAAAAGATCTTTTTGCCGCGGCGCAAAAATCAGATTTACGATTGCGCCGCCTGCACACAGCGGGCGGCCAGCAAAAAATACTACACAAAACGCAAGCGCGCAGGCCATGGGGCTCCGGCGGGAAACTCGGAGGCAAACTATGGCGCAGATGCTGCGGATCAAGACGGCGGGCGGGCTGACCAAGATCAGCCTGGCCCCGAAAATCAAAAAATCTGACGGGTATCAAACCCGGAAGGAAAAGCGGCGGATGACTTCCGCCGCCCAGAAATATGTGAACGCCAAGGCCCAGCACGATCAGCTGGAGTTTTTGCTCGCCGCTAACGTCCGGGCGGGGGACTGGTTTTTAACGCTGACTTATGACGATGATCACCTGCCGGACTGCTGGGACAGGGCCTACAAAAATATGCAGGCCCTGTGTCGGAAGCTGCGGGAAAGCCGGAAGGGCGAGCAGACGATCTATTTTTACAACATCGAACGGGCGCATTACTCGGAGGACGAGCGGTGCAGCCATCGGTGGCACCACCACATGGTGCTGTCCGGGGACGTGGATGAGGCGGCCTTGCGGGAAATGTGGGGCCGGGGATGGGTAGATTCCCACCGGATCGTCCTGGATCCGGATCACACCTTCGGCAGCTTGGCGACCTATCTACTCAAGGAGGCCAACGAGTTCCCAGGCAAGCGGGGCTGGCGGAGCTCCAGAGGTCTGGCCAAGCCGGAGACGGACAGCATGGTGGTGGACGATGACTATGTGATCCCAGCGCCGGAAGTGGCCGGGGTCATGGTGTTGGAAAACCCGGGCCCGCAGCTGACGGTTTACGGGCGGTTCCAAACTCTTAAATTCCAGGCCCTTGACAGATATGAGAATCCTGTGGTATCGTCAAAGCGTTCCAGGCGGCGGAAGCGGTCTCGGAAGGGGGCTGCAGCGTAGGGTGCTCACTCAGCGCTGGCTCTTACTTATATTTTAAGCTTGAGACTTTTATATTATTTTATCGGAGGTGGCAAATTATCATATGATTGATCATCAAATCCGTGGTACAATGTTAGCAATCAAGGACGGCTACCTGGAGTGCCCCTATTGCAGGGCATCCAGATTGCAGCGGATCTGGCCGGAGACAGAGGCAAAACACCTCCAGGTCTTCTGCCGACGGTGCAAGCACGAGATGATCGTAAACATAAGCGGGGGCCAGTGCTATTTGAGCCGGGGCCAGTGATCTGCCTGATGGGTGGATGCTGGGCCCGGCTTTTTGATTGCTATGAGTTTTACTTACACAAACGCCAATCCGCAATGGCAGCGGCTTCGGCAACAATGCCTCAGCAAGGACGGCGGAACTTGCCAGAATTGCGCCAGATATGGGCGCGGAACTCCGGCAAGTGTGGTGCATCATGCGTGGCCGGTGGAGGACTTCCCGGAGTTTGGCTTCTGCCGGTGGAATCTTATCCGGCTGTGCAAGCCGTGCCATGATGCCATGCACGACAGGATCAGCCGAAAACTCACACCGTTAGGCCTCTACTGGCGGCAGCGAACCCCGCCCCCTCCCGACTCTACCTGATGTTTTCTTTCGGAGCCCCGCCCCCCGCCTCCCGCACACGCGGCGGAAATTTTTGGGGACGGAATCGGGGAGGCGGCAAGGTATTTATATCCCGCGGGCGGGACGCGGGCGCGGTGTGCGGGCGAACCGCACGGGCGGAATGCGCGGCCAGGAGCCCGGGAAGGAAACACGGGCAGGGCCGGGAAGGAAACACGGGCAGGGCCGGGAAGGAGCAGGAAATGGCAAATTTAATCGTTGGGAAATGCTGCAGGGCTATGCCTGTTGCGGAAAAATGCGGAGACGGCGTGATTTTTCTGCGCTGCCCTATTTGCGGTCGCCGCTCCAAGGGGGTCTCCGTGCATTATGACGGCCATGAGTATATCATCCAGGACTCCGCTGGTGCAAAGGCTGTCATTGATGGATGGAACAACGGGGAAGAGGTGGAGCATGAGCAAGGAAACGGACATCCGGGCGCAGCTGACGGCGCTGGGGGTGTATGACCCGGCGTTTGACGCGGAAATCCACACGCTGTGTGTGATGGAGCGGGAGCTTAGCCGGGCCATGAAGGCCTGGAAGGCATCTGCACCAGACAAAAACACCGCTCCCTCGGTGGAAAGCCCCCTGTATGATGTGATCTGCAAAATGCGCCGGGATATTTTACAGCACCGGGATTCCCTGGGGTTGACCCCGAAAGCATTGCAGCGCCTTCGGCGGAACGCGCAGCAAACGCCGAACGATGAGGCCGTGTCCGGTACGGCCTCCCCCGGATTTGCGGCGCTGATGAACCGGATCCAGGAGACGGCCCATGAATAAGCACGAAAAACAGGCTTTGGACTGGGCAGAGCAGATGGAACGGGATCCGGAAGCAGGCCTGGACGTGCAGGCGGCTGCCCGGCGATTCCTCCGGGATCTGGATTCCGGGCGCTGGGACTGGAGACCGGAAGAGGCGGAAATGATTGTTCTGACCATTGAGACGCTTTTCTGCCACCAGCAGGGAGAGGATCTCTTGGGCAGGCCCTTACGGGGAACGCCACTGATTTTGCAGCCCTGGCAGCTTTTCTCTGTGTATAACCTGTTTGGGTTTTACGTGCCAGGGACAGAACTACGGCGGTTCTTAGAGGGCTTTTTCATGCTGGCACGGAAAAACGGAAAGACGCCCTTTGCCACAAGTATGGCCTGGGCCGCGGGACTGCGGTACTGCAAATCGTTTTCAAAGGTTAAAACCGTTGCGGGATCGTTACAGCAGAACATGGAGGGCTTCCGGTTTCTCAGCTACAACCTGCACAGGCTGGGTTTGACGGCGCAGGAAGATCCTGTGCATGGGCTGCGAGTACTGGACAGCTCCCTAGGGCACAGTTTTTCCGGGCCAATCTGGGACGGAATGATTTCGTTCGATGCCCTGGCATTTAAGCCGGAGCTGTTTGACTCCTTCAACGGCAACATCGTGCACCTGGATGAGTTGGAGCTGTACAAAAACGCCACACCCTACACCAGACTGGGCGACTCTACGAAAGCCTACCGGAACAAGCTGATCCTTTGCACGACCACCGCGGGAGACAACGGTGTGGGGTTCTGCGCTCAGCGGACGGCCTACGTTAGCAAAATTGTGCGGGGCGAGATAACCGGCCCGGATGCAGACCGGGTGTTCGGGCTGATCGCCCGGGCTGACCCGGACCCGGAGACCGGGAAGCTTGACTATATGTCCCCCAGGGCGTGGAAGCAGGCCAACTTAAGCTGGGGTGTGACCATCTCCCCGGAGGATATGGAGGCTTCCGCGCTGCGGGCGCAGAACGATCCCCAGACCCGGGGGGAGTTTATCACCCGGAGTCTGAACAACTTTGTCTCCCAGGTTGGAGCGTGGTTTGATCTTCAGATGCTGATGGCATCCGATCAGCGGTACAACTGGAGTCAAAAGCAGCTGACGCGACTAGTAAGCAACTGGTACGGTGGTGCAGATCTTAGTAAGCTCCACGATCTGACGGCGGCTTGCATTGTGGGCGAGATTCCAGCGGCACGGGCTGCGTGTCCAGGTTGGACACCGCCGGAGGATGTGCTGGTAATTATCCCGCACTGCTGGTTCCCGGTGACGGCGGCCAGTGAAAAGGCGGAGAAAGACCAAATCCCGTTGTTTGGCTGGATGGATGACGGGTGGCTGGATATGCCAAACTCCCCGTCTATGGATCCTACGGAGCCGGTAAAAATGTTCCGGAAATGGCGGAATGCGGGCTTTAACATCCGCAAGGTTGGCCATGACCGGAAGTTTGCCAGGAAATATGTGACCGCCATGAAGCGGAACAAATTTACGGTCGTTGACCAGCCCCAGCTAGCCTTTGCCAAAAGCGAGGGACTGCGATACATCGAGCACAAGGCCATGATCGGCTGCCTGTATGTATGCCATGCAGAGCCCTGGTTCTACTGCGCCGGGAACGTCCGGGGCATGGAGTCAGCCCGGCATGATGACATTGTGATCTATGAAAAAATCCAAGAAAACTCCCGGATTGACGTGTTTGATGCCAGTGTGTTTGCCACCATTCGGATGCTGGTGGACACGGAAAAAGTGGCGGCAGCGGCCAGCTGGTTTGCGCAGCCGGACGACAAGGAGGACTCAGAGTGATGTCTATTTTTCACAGGAACAAAAATCCAACTAGGCAGACACCTATTGCACTGTGGATGCAGGGCTCCGACTGCGTAGAGTTCGGCTATCACGCGCTGCTGGAGGAGCAGAACGTGGTGACGTGCATCGACTGGATGGCTGGGCTCATTTCTTCCGCGCCAATCCGGCTGATGCGCAATACTCCGGATGGGGACGTCCGGGTGCACGATGATCTTTCCCGGCGGCTGGACATTGACCCCATGCCCGGAATCGGAAACCGGTTTTTGCTGATGTCTTGGATTATCCGGACGTTGCTGGGGAAGGGCGACGGCAATGCCTTCGTGCTGCCGGAGATCATCGGCGGACACATCACCGGCTTTACACCTATGCCGGATGCCTCCATTATGCCGGAGTCTGACGGGTGGTACTTGGTCTACTGGCAGGGAGAGGTTTATGAGCCCAACGAGGTGCTGCATTTTAGGCTCTGGCCGGATTCGGCGAAGCCATGGAAAGGCGTCGGCGTTAAAGTTCAGGCCCAGAATCTGGCCCAGTCGCTGATGAAATCCGCACAGCTGAAAGCAAACCTGTCCAGCCCGGATTATAAGCCGCCTATGGCGATCTTTGTAAATTCCGACTCGGATCTATCCACCGATGAAAAACGGGAGAGCTTCCGGCAACGGTATCTCGATGACGCCAAAGACGGTAAGCCCTGGATTCTGCCTGCAGACCTTGTGAAAATTGAGCAGGTCAAACCGTTGACGCTTGCTGACCTAGCCATTAAGGACAATGTGGAACTGGACAAGAAAGCGGTGTGCTCCCTCATCGGTGTGCCCGGCTATGTGCTGGGCGTGGGCACTTTTAACGAGCGGGAGTATAACAACATCATACGAACCCGAGTGATCCCCATTGTTCAGACCATTGAGCAGGAGTTTACATCCAAGCTGCTGCGGTATCGACAGCTAGACTTCCTCCGGATTGATCGACGGCATCTGTACGATTACGACATTAAAACCATCGCCGAGATCGACTGTATGCTCGCAGATCGGGGCTACCTGAACGGCGACGAGGTGCGGGTGGACCTGCACCGAGACCCGGCGGGCCTGAAGGAACGGGTTCGGCTGGAAAACTACATCCCGGCGGATATGGCGGGAAATCAGAAAAAACTGAACCAGGAGGACACATGAGCACCAATATTCGGACGCGGCCTATGATGCGGCGGGAGCAGCCGAAGGAACAGCCTGACGGCGGCCCGCTGACCATTGAGGGCTATTTTGTGGTATTCAACCAGCCCTATGACGATGGCTGGGGAACTGTGGAATATGTAGACCCCCATGCGTTTGACAACTGCGATATGTCCGACGTGAGGGCCTTGGTAGACCACGACACCTCCCGGGTGCTGGGCCGAAGCTGCGACCACGTGAACACGCTGCAGCTTGAAATTGACGATGTCGGCCTGTACGGCATTATTCAGGTGAACCCCGAGGATCAGGACGCCATGAATTGCCGGGCCAGGACCCTGCGGGGGGATGTAGACCAGGCCAGCTTTGGCTTTGAGGAATACGAGACCGACTGGACGGACAATGCCGATGGCACCCGAAAAAAGGTGATCAAGGGTATTCGGAAGCTATGGGAAATAAGCGTCTGTACATTTCCGGCCTATGAGGCTACGGCGGTAGCCGCACGAAACAAAAATCCTCCGAACCGGGCAGAACGAGAATCTGCCCGGTATCGGGATTATTTGAAAAGGAGACTTAACAATGGCAAAAAATAAGCAGCAGCTGCAAACCAGTTTGCGGGTAAAGCAGTCCGCACTGACCCGGGCCCGCCTGGATCTGCGGGCCAACCTGAAACGGCGGGACGATCTGAATGCGCTGATCGATGACGTTAAGGCAGAAATCCCCGACGATATCGAGCAGCAGATTTCCGATGTGAACAGCGCCATCACCAGCTGTCAGGAGACGGTGGACACGCTTGTTTCTGAGATCAGCGCGTTGAATGACGCCCTGGCGGCCCTGGGCGGTGAAGACAATCCGGACGATGACGGCACCGGCGATGACGGCGATGCCAAGGACGCCGGGAAGCGGGGGCGCAAGAAAGCTGCTGCCCCGGAATCCCGCTCCTTCCGCTGCCGTTCCGGCCTGTTTGCCACCCGGGCACAGCGGGACGCCTTCTACGCGGGGAACGATATGGTTGATTTCCTCCAGCGGGTGCGTATCCTGGCCGTAAGTAAGCGCGGTGTGACCGGGGCGGAGCTGAACATCCCCACGGTGGCTATGGACGTGCTGCGGGACAATTTGCAGCAGTACAGCAAGCTGATCTCCCGGGTGATGCTCAAGCCGGTATCCGGCAAGGCCCGGCAGCCCATCATCGGCAAGGTGCCCGAGGGCATCTGGATGGAGATGGCCGGAGCCCTGAACGAGCTGGAGCTGCGGTTTACCCAGGTGGAGGCCGATGGCTACAAGGTGGGCGGCTTTGTGCCCATTGACAACTATCTGCTCCAGGACAGCGATATTAACCTGGGCGAGGAGATTATGTATCAGTTGGGCCAGTCCATCGGCCTGGCTCTGGATAAAGCTCTTGTGTTTGGCAAGGGCGCAAAGGGCAAAATGCCCCTGGGCATTGTTTCCCGTTTGGCGCAGACCTCCCAGCCCGATGGTTGGAACAGCGCAACCCGGGGCGAATGGACGGACTTGCACTCCTCCCATGTGCTCAAGTTGAGCCTGTCTACGGAATCCGGCACTGCGTTTTTCCGTCCCTTGCTGCAGGCTTGTGCCAAAGCAAAGGCGACCTACAACACTGCGGGCTTGACCTGGATCATGAACGACATGACTGCCAAGGATCTGAAAATCCGGGCCATGGAATTCAACGCCAATGCAGCGCTGGTGGCTGGCCTGGAAAACCAGATGCCTGTGATCGGCGGCGAGATTGTTGCCCTGGATTTTATCCCCGATAATATGATCGTGGGCGGCTACCTGAGCGAATACCTGCTGGCCGAACGGGAGGGCAGCAGCTTCGCGGTGTCTGAGCATGTGCGCTTTCTGGAGGATCAGACCGCATTCCGGGGCACTGCCCGCTATGACGGGCAGCCTATTTCCGGAGAGGCGTTCGTTGCTATGACCTACGATAACACCAACGTCACCACAGAGCTGAGCTTTGCGGCGGACTACGCCAACACTACGCCCAACAGCCTGGTGATCACCTCCGCGATGGGCAGCTCCAGTGGCAAAACCAAGCTGACGGTTGCCGGTGCAGTAAATGCCGCCAACACGTTCAAGGCTTTCGTGGGCGCGCCTGCCGCAATCGGCATGGGCGAGATTCCCGGAAACGGTTGGACAACCATCAAATCCGGAACCACTCAGCTGGATGCGGCCACCGGCTCCGGTGTAACCGTGGTAGAGCTCGACAAGGACGGAAAGGTTATTTCCATCGGCTACCTTGCATCCGTAACGGCGGCGTAAATTTCTGCGGGGCTGCCGGAATGGTTCTGGCAGTCCCGTATTCTTAACCCGGGAGGGACATTATGGTTGACATTGAAATCCTGATGGCCTATTGCCGGGCCGATGAGGACGCAAAAGAAGCTGTTGTTGACGCCGCTGACGATGCGCTGGATTATCTGGCAGACATGAACGCAAGCCCAACACACAAGCTTTATAATAAGGCATATAAGGCGCTAACCCTGCAGTTTTTTGACAATCCGGACGGGGGAACCTTCTCCCCGGCGCTGCAACGGCTGCTGAATGCGCTGAAGGTATAAGAAAGGAGCAACTTATGGCAACACCCAAAAAGGGCACCGGGTCGGGGACTACGTTTGAGTTGTCCACCGATGACGGGAGCTCCTGGACCAAAATTTTGAGCGTGAGCAAGGTCACGCCGCCGGAATACACCCGGAACACGGTGGATCTTACGGACAACTCCAGCTACGACAGCAACAACCAGATGAAGGAGTTCGGCACAGGCTTTATCGAGGGCGGCGAGCTGAAGGTGGAGGGCTTTGTCCGGACCGACGACACGGGGCTGGCTGCTGCGGAAACCGCCTTTTTTGAGGGCGGCGAGGTAAAGGCCCGGATCGTCGGGCCCAAGTGGTACGACAAAACCCTGGTTTATCCCGGCGTACTGACGGGGATGCAGCCCATCGGGGAGCTGGATCCGGAGAACGGCGTACCCTACAGCCTGACCATGAAGGTGACGGGCAAGCCCACGGTGACCAAGAGCGAAGGAGGCTAATTATGGCACGATATCAGGAAATTTTGCTGGAAGACGGCACCCAGGTGCAGCTGCGGCTGACCACCGGAAAGCTGGAGCAGTACCTGAGCCAGGTAAACGGAAGCAACGAGAACCCGCTGCTGGCGGTGCTGGACGCTATGACCATCCTGCCCAAGCGGATCAAGCTTTTTACGGCGGCGCTGCAGTGGACGGGGAACAAGAATACCATCAAGGATGGTGCTGTGCTGCTGGATCGGCTGCTGGATGAGGGAATCACGGCCCGGGAAATCCGGAACATGGTGCTGCAGATGGCGGCCCAGGCGGGCCTGGTGGACGAGGATCAGCTGGATGAGATGATCCAGTCGGCCCAGGAGGGCGACGAGAAATTCTTTTCTCTGATCTCCGGCACCCTGGCGGGCAAGGATGTGGCAGGCGCGGAAGCTGCGGGCCAGGCCACTGAAACCGCCGAAAACCCTACCCCGGTACCGGCCGGGCACTAGAGCGGCTGGTGGCCCAGGCGGTGAGCTGCGGGTGTGACCCCATGGCCGCCTGGGACCACACCCCGGGGGAGCTGCTGGCGCTGATCGACGGCTACCGGCAGCGGCAGACGGAGCGGGCCTATTTTGGCTATAATCTGGCCCAGTGCATCGCCGCCATGTGCTTTGCCAAACGGCGGCCGGAGCCCTGGGAGGCCTTCCCGGGGGTGATCGAGTACAGGGCCATGACGGACGAGGAGATCTGGGCGGCACTGGACGCCTGGGCGGAAGGAGCTGGAGCTGGGTGCGAGCAGGAGGGCTAAACACAAAAATTCAGCTGCTGCAGCTGCAGCAGCTGGAATCAAAGACCAACCAAAAGAGCCGGGGGACATACGTCCCCTTCGGCGGGCCTATCTGGGCGGAGGTAAAATGCACCCGTACCCAGACGGCGGAGAACAGCGGGGCCATGGCATACGTCACGGCCTACGCTTTTTACATCCGCAAAAGGGCGGGCATCACCGGAGACATGCGGATCGCCTGGAAGGGGCGGACCTTTGAGCTTCTGGGCCCGCCCATCGACTGGAAAAACGAAAAAACGGGGCTGACGCTGATGGCCCGGGAGGTGACATAGGGTGTTGATTGCCAACATCTCCAACCGGGAGGCCCTGGAGGCGCTGCAAATGTCGGAAAAGCTGCTGGCGTCGGTGGCCCGGGCCGGGGCCATCCAGGCGCTGAAATATGCCCGGAAGTACGCCCCGGTGCGAACAGGGGCCCTGCGGAAGGGCATCATTGTGATGCCGGGAATCGAAAAAAGCAAATACGTGGGCAAGGCCGTGGCCGAGGTAGTCATGGACCGAAACATGAATGATGTCTTCCAGCGGCCGAACCGGCGGGGGCATCATTTTTACTATCCGGCAAGCCAGGAATACGGATTTAAAAGCCGGGTAAAGGGCGGGGGCACAAAGCACGTGCCGGGAAAGCACTTTATGCACATCGCGTCCCGGCTGGAGCAGCCGGACATGGAAAAGATGACGGTGGAGCTGGTGGAGGATGTGCTGGGGAGCCTCTGATCCCAAGCTGCCCCGCGCATAAGGCCCCTCATCAGTCTCGGCTGCGACGAGCCAGCTTCCCGAAGGGGAAGCTCCCTGCGGGCGGGGAGACCCCTCAGACCCGGCTGCGCCGGGCCAGCTCCCCTTTCATGGGAGCCAGAAAGGAACGCAAAAATGAAAAATGTGGAAGAGTTTATTGTGTCCAGGTTGGACACAATCGAGGCGCTGCGGGGGCGGGGGTATCCGACGGCGGCGCAGGTGGGGGACACGGATCCTCCTTTTGCCATTTTCCGGGTGACCCGGGAGGACTACGAGACCGATCTGGACGGGGACGCAGGGATCCGGACGGCAATGATCCGGATCGAATTTTTTGATGACGACAACGACAGGCTCTGCGCGGTACTGGAGGCGGCCGAAAAGGCGCTGAAGGTGGACAGTGCAGACCTGGACGATATCTATATTTACAGCAGCCGGGCCCGGCGGGGGGATGAGGACGATCTGGACGGGACGCTGGATCTGTTTGTTAAAAATCTGACGGCGACGGTTGTTTACTGGAGGTGAGGTAAATGCCAAGAAACCTGATCATCCGCGTGGGCATCGACGCCTCCGGGTACAGCAAGGGGCTAAAAAAGGTTAAGGAGGAGACCCAGTCCGTAAGCGATCAGCTGGCCAAGACGACGGCTGCGGCCAGTATGAGCCAGCGGGTGGCCCCAGCCCAGGCGGGGACCTCGGTAACGGACCGGGTGGGGAGCATGCTCAAAGAGGGCGGCATCCCGCTGATTACGGATGTTGACGTAAACAACATTGCAGAGGCCCGGCGGCAGGCGGCGGATCTGGCGGCGGTAATGACCAAGCTCCAGGCCAAGGGGGCGGCGGCTAAGGATGCCACTGGCCCAGACGTGGAGAAATACTGGCAGGTTAAGGGCATGTACGAGGCCATTACCGCCGACATCTACAACTACGACGAGGCCCTGCGGCAGCAATATCAGGCGCAGATGGACGCAGAAAACGCCGCGGTAAGTCAGGCCCAGGCCCAGGAGGCCGCAGCGGCCGGCCAGCGGGACGTGAGCCGGGAGACCCAGGGGCTGGCGGGGAAGATCAAAAGCGCCTGGGGGAGCCTGAAAAGCTACATTAAGGGGCTGTACTCCACGGAGGAGGCAGCCAACGATGCGGCCCGGGGCGTCAGCCGGTTTTCCGGCGCGGCAAGTACCACGGCGCGGGTGACCGGCTGGCTGGGGCGGTCCGCCCTGCAGCTGGTTAAGCTGCCCTTCCGGGTACTGGGCAGCGGAGCCAGCATGATCCGGCGGATGGGCGACTCCGCCAGAAGCTCCACCGGGGGGCTAAGCTCTATGGTGCGGAGCCTCCGAAACATCAGCCTGCTATCCGTGGGGCTGAAAATCGCCGGGGCGGCCTTCGGGCGGCTGCGGAGCATCGTCAGCGATTACATCAGCAACAATGCACAGCTGCAGGCCCAGGTAAACGGCCTGAAAAACGGGCTGGGGCAGGCGTTGGCGCCGGCCATCGGAATGGTGGTTAACCTGTTTGCTCAGCTGATGCCCTATGTGCTGGGCGTGGCCAATGCCATCGGATCGCTGATGGGCAGCCTTTTCGGCTCTGCCTGGAACAAGGCGGCGGCCGGGGCCAGCAAGACGGCGGCGGCCACGGGAAGCGCGGCGAAGGCCCAGAAGGAGCTTAATAACCAGCTGCTGGGTTTTGATACCATCACCCGGCTGGAGGACAACAGCAGCGAAGATAGCTCCGGCGGAGGCGGAGGAGGCGGCGGGGCCGGGGCAACGGCCATCGAGGCCAAGACGCCGGCCTGGATGGAACGGTTTAAAAAGAGTTTTACGGACCTGTTTGCATCCGACGAATTCGAGGCCGCCAACATCGGCGGGAAGCTGGGCATGAGCCTGCAGACTGCCCTGGATTGGCTGGGCAGTGAGGCGATGAACTTTGACTGGAACGGTGTGGGCAAGAAGCTCCGGGCCAACTGGGACAGCTTTTGGAACTCCGGGGCCGTGGAGAGCCTGGGCAGGACCGTGGGCATTGCCCTGGCGGGCATCGGCGATCTGATCATTGGATTTATGGGTCCGGCCTGGGATGAGATGGGGCAAGCCTGGAAAAATGAAGGCGTCCAGGGCATCCTGGTCTACGTCGGCGGCATGCTGACGGCAGGCGTTGGCAAGCTGACAAGCGGCCTGTTTACCAGGTTGATCTCTCCCATGTTCCAGGGCATGGCGGACTTTTTCCGAGAACACGGGCACCAGAGCCTGGCGGGCTTTTTCCAGGGATTGGCGGACAAGACAGCAAAGATCGGACAGGACATCAAAACCCACTTTGTGGATCCAATCGTCAACGGGGTAAAAAATCTGCTGGGCATCCACAGCCCATCCACGGTGTTTGCGGGAATTGCAAGCTACTGCGTGGAGGGCTTTACCCAGAAATTCGGCCAGCTGAAGAACAAAATCACCGAAAAGGTGACGGGAGTTTGGGACTCCGTGAAGAATGTGGCCGACAAGATAAAAAATGCTTTTAAATTTAATTGGCAGCTGCCCAGCCTGAAGCTGCCCCACATCCAGGTGGACTGGGTGGAGGCCGGGGGCGTACTGAGTAAGTTTTTGGGCATCAGCCATATCCCCAGCCTGAGCGTCAAGTGGTTTGCCCAGGGCGGCATCCTAAACGGGGCGCAGCTGTTTGGCCGGGCCGGGAGTACGCTGCTGGGCGGCGGCGAAGCCGGCCGGGAGGCGGTGCTGCCCCTGGACAGCAACACGGGGTGGATGGACAAAATCGCGGACCGGGTGGTGTCCCGACTGGGCACCGGAAACGACGGGCCCGTGACCATCAATCTGCTGCTGGATGGCAAGATCCTGACCAGCTACGTGATCCAGAGCCTTCGGCGGCAGGCCCGGGGGGCCGGGCAGCCGGCATGGGGGTAAACAATGGACAGAGTAACCGTTGAGGGCATCGATCTCTATGCGCTGGCGACCCCGGACAGCGTAAAGATCGGGCCGGAGATCATTGACGCCAAGACAACGGGCCGGGCCAGCAGCAATGCGGAGATGCACCGGCAAATCGTGGGGGACAAGGACCAGATCGAGGCAACGTTTCCGAGCCTGGGGCACGCGGACTGCCAAAAAATCGTGCAGCTGGCCTACCGGACCTTTGTGAGCGTTGACTACATCAGCCCCGGCCGTGGGCCGCGGCGGGGGGTGCTGTTTTACGTTAAAATCGACAAGCCTACCCTGGGGCTGCCGAAGTACCTGCCCAGGACCAGGCGAAAAGAGCCCTGGACCTGGGATGGGCTGAAAATCACGCTGACGGAGAAATAACATGCAGCAGACAAGCAAGCTATACAAGGAGCTGCTGGCCCAGGGGGCGGCAGTGGAGACGCGGCTGGTCGTCGGCGAGCGCGGCGTGCTGATCAATAAGCGTGGAGACGCCATCACGGTCGGCGGCGTCCGGATCCGCGTGGCCAGCGGAGGGCCGGAGAGTGGTTACGATGAACGGATCGTTGCCAGCTTGGAGACCACGGGCAGTGTCTTCTCCGGCCAGGGGCCGGGGGTCGGCGGCACCCAGGCCGGAGAGCTGGATGCGACACTGTACCCCACTGCAGCGGCAATCCCGCGGCAGGCACGACTGGCTCCCTATGTCCGGCTTACGGACGGGGAGCGACACAGCGAGTGGATTCCCCAGGGCGTTTTTTTTCTGGACACCCGGGAGGAGGAGGAGCCGGACGGCCTAAAAAAGCTAAAAATCCACGGCTACGACGCCATGCTCCGAGGGGAGCAGGACTACCCGGCGAGCACCATCGACTGGCCGGCCGTGGATACGGCGGTGGTAAAGGAGATCGCCGGGGCCATGGGTGTGGATGTAGATCCGCGGACGTGGGAGATCATGGACGGGGGCTACCGGATCCCGCTCCCGACGGGCTACTCCTGCAGGGAGGTGCTGGGCTACATTGGGTGCATGTACGCCGGGAACTGGATTATGAGCGACACGGGGGCGCTGCTGCTGGTGCCCCTGGGCGGGCTGCCGAAGGAAACCCGCCTGCTGGTGGATAAGGCCGGAAACTATATTACGGTGGGAGGTGTAAGGATCCGTGTTTGAGAAAACGCGCGTTGGTCACGGCGTGCTGGGGGATTTCTCCGGCTCCAAGGCGTATGCGCCGTGGAGCCGGGTCGTCCTGCAGGTGGATGATGAGCTATCCTACACTGCGGGGGATGATACGGGGCGGACGCTGACGGCGGCAAACCCCTTCGGCACCCAGCAGATGGCCGAGGACATGCTGCGGCGGCTGAAAGGCAGCAGCTATCAGCCCTACAGCGGGACGGACGCACTGCTGGATCCTGCGGCGGAGCTGGGGGACGCCGTGGAGATCCGGGGCTATTACGGCGGCATTTACGGCCGGACGCGGAAGCCGGGAAAGCTATACAGCGCGGACATTTCCGCGCCATCCGACGAGGAGATCGACCACGAGTACCCCTACAAAAGCAGCCAGGAGCGGACCGTCACCCGGCAAAACCGGGAGACAAAAGCCAATCTGCAGGTGCTTGCGGACAGGATCCTGGCCGAGGTGGAGGCCAGGGAGGCCGACGGGCGAGCCATCCGGGCGGCGCTGGAGGTGCAGGCGAGGGAAATCTCGGCAAAGGTATCCCAGGAGGGTGGCAACAGCGCCTCCTTCGGCTGGAGCCTTACCCCGGAGGCCATGGTATGGAGCGCCGGGGGCGGCGAGATCGTGCGATTTGATGCGGACGGGGCCGCCATCAAAGGCAAAATCGATGCCCTCAGCGGCAAGATCGGCGGCTTTGATATCCGCGAGGACTGCCTGAGCTACAACGGCCAGAGCTGGGGCGGGACGAACACCTGGGGGGCCTACCTGGGGACGGACGGACTCCAGCTGGGGCAAAATTTCCGGGTGGATATGGCCGGAAATCTGGAGGCTGCCTCCGGCCGGTTTACCGGAGAGGTATATGCCGGGCGCATCAGCTACGGCGGGGCCGCCGGGACCTTTGACGGCGACGGCATCACCCAGGGCAGCGTTTCCGGCGGGTACGGGGGGCAGATCGGCGGGGGAAGCGTCAGCACCTACAACACTACAGGCGGCGTAAACACGTCGCTGGGATACGCCAATTTTGCAAATGATGTTTTTAACTGGCGCCAGACTGCCCCCTATGTGTGCTGCCAGTACGTTGTGATCGACGGCAAACGGTACGCGCCCGGCACTATATTTTTTAAAAATCATAGCGGCAACAACGTCTCGGCGCGTGTGCTGCTGACGCAGGATTGATGGGAGGTTTTTGCATGGACAGGATCAAAACCGCATCCGGCAGGATCTACTACAGCGACTTATGCGCCCAGGTCCCGGGAATGGGACTGCTGTATCTGCGCGTACTGGGAGTGCCTTTGGCCACGGTTGCGGCCGTTTTTGGAGATTCCGCCGAGACGGAGCGGATCTATTACAACGATCTTTATTTTTCCGGGTACACGCGACTTGATGCGCTGATCCCGGAGGGAGACGCAGTGCGGATCGCGCTGAGGAGGGAGTAAAACAATGCAGGATATCATTGAGATTTTACGCCAGGTGCTCCGGGGCCTGGATCGGCTGGAGGTCAGCGGGATCGGCAACGCCCAGCTGCTGGGCAGCTGCGGGGACGGGCTGAGCGCGGCTATTCGGGGCCTGCGGAAGCTGCAGGCCGAGGAGGAGCTGCAGGCGGCAAAGCAGCGGGCCGCGAATGCGGAAATGCAGGCCGCGGCGAAGGAGTGCGCCGCTCCGAAGGAGGCGCGGCATGGCTGATCAAAGCATCTCCGAGCTGATCAGCGCAACACAGATCCAGGATACGGATCTGTTTTTGCTGGAGCAGGGCGGCGACGCCAAGAGCCTGGCGGGGCGGGTGCTGCTAAACTGGCTTACGGCTGCAGCCGACGGCCACGGCGGCATCCAGACTATCACCAAGCTGCGCACCAGCGGCCTGGTGGACACCTACCGGATCACCCTGGCGGACACCACTACGGTGGACTTTACAGTTACCAATGGCCGGGGAATCCGGAGCATTGCCAAGAGCGGCAGCAGCGGGCTGGTGGATACCTACCAGGTAAGCTACACCGACGGCAGCAACTCCACCTTTACGGTAACCAACGGGGCCAAGGGCGACAAGGGCGACAACGCTTATACCTGGATCAAATACGCCAGTCAGCAGCCCACGGCTGCCAGCCATTCTATGGGCGACATCCCGGACGCCTGGATGGGCATCTATACGGGGACGCTGCCGGCGGCCCCCACGGACTGGACGCAGTACAAGTGGTACCGTGTTCGGGGCGACCAGGGGGCGACGGGAGCCCCGGCCACGCTGACGGGGCGCAGCGTTACATACATGGCCTCGGACAGCGGCACGGTGGTACCCTCCGGCAGCTGGAGCAGCGATGTGCCCACGGTAACGCAGGGCAGGTATCTGTGGACACGGGTGGTGCTGACGTTTAACAGCGGCAGCCCCGTGACCTATTACTCCGTATCCCGGATGGGCCTGGACGGCAGCGGTGCCGTGAGCACTGTCAACGAGAAGAGCCCGGACAGTACCGGCAATGTTAAGCTTACGAGCGCGGATATCACCGGCAGCAGCGGGCAGAGCATTGCCGCCGAGTTGGACGCAAAGGTAGATGAGGATGCGTTAAACGATGCCATGGCGCTCCGGCTCCCCCTCCAGGGCGGCACCATGACGGGCAACATCGACATGGGCGGGAACGCGCTGAAGAATGTAAGGGCCCCAACGGCTGCGGCAGACGGTGCCACCAAGGGCTATGTGGACGGAAAACGGAAGACCTTCACGGCGACCGTCGGCACCGGCTGGACCGGTTCCGGGCCTTACA
>OLGZ01000373.1_pt1 | contig 37659 bp, 35 predicted proteins | sample 1605981 | NCBI WGS metagenome assembly OLGZ01 (sample SAMN03283291) | human gut metagenome | biome: human-associated habitat; material: feces | host: Homo sapiens | place: Peru | collected 2012 | reverse complement strand
TACATTGTTCGTTTCTGAAATTCTTTTTGAATTTTCAGGGTTGTCTTACTATTCAATTATCAATGTACTGTTATTAACTATTAAATGCTTTGCTCGAGATTACCTTGGCTTACTCAGAAGCTTTTGTGTTGCTCTCTCGCGACAGCTATATTAGATTAACACTGATTTATCATTTTGTCAACAACTTTTTTAATTTTTTTAAAATTTATTTTGTTGCGACGTTTCTGTTCGTCAGCGCGATATTTATAATACCATTGGGTATACATAATGTCAACAACTTTTTTTAATTTTTTTGAATTAATTTTGGTTTTATTATATTAGCGCATATATACACGCATTTATCCACAATAAATTGGGAAACTACGGACATTATTAACAATATTGCAAAGAATGCAGCAATAGTAAGTGCATTAAGTTCCGGAGCAAATCTTTTGAATACTGATATCAGTATAGCATGATTAAGGTACATTGCATATGTAAGCCCACTCAGGTAATTTATCAGTTTGTTGTTGAATACTGAATTAAAGCGTCTGTGTCCAAATGCAAGAGCCACCGCAACTGCCATGAATATTACCATTGCATAATCGTTATCTGTATTATGCACTATTGCCGTATATATTATTATGAATAAAAAGCTGAATATCTCAGCTGCATCAAGAAGATATTCAGAAACCGCCGTTAATCTTATATCTTTTATCTTATTGCAAAGCTGATATGACATTATTCCCATGTTCATGCCGGCAAGAGCACGCAGAAGTGCATCATGCTGCCAGAAACCTATGGAATCTCCCCACATCTCCATACCGGTATATATACGATAATAAAAGCTGTATATAAGTATTACTGAGATTGGGCATACGAACTGTATATAGAACTTTCTGTGATTAAGCACCATGTAATATATAAAATAACCCGCTATAAGAAGAGCTGACACATACCAGGCAACATTATTAAAGTATATATCCTGATTAAGTCCCACCATCTGTATTCCGATTAATTCGTATATTGATTCCAGAAGTGCCTGCATCTTTGATGTTACTGATGGATAAAGTATTCTTGAGTAGATTACAAAATTTAAAATGAAGCAGAACAGATACATCGGATAAAGCCTGGCTATCCTTTTTTTTGTGTATATCCATGGACTGTCACTGATACCTGCTTTGTTTCTTTTTTTGTCACATGTGTTTATCAGAAGAAATCCCGATGTAATAAAGAAGAATTCAACGCTTATGTACCATCCCGTATTAATATCATACAGACGCAAAAAATGAAACAGTGCTACTAGTACCGTAAATGCCAGTCTCCAGAATGTAATACTGTTGTTTTTAACCATACTTTCCTCATTTCTGTGATTTATCCACATTTTATTATATATTTGTTCCCTTATTAACAAAAAATGCCGGAAACATTAGATATTCTCTATGCTTCCGGCATCTTCAAAATGTTAGCGGAGAAAGAGGGATTTGAACCCTCGCGCCGGTTTCCCGACCTACACCCTTAGCAGGGGCGCCTCTTCGGCCTCTTGAGTATTTCTCCGAACTTCAAAAACTGTATTCAGTTGATGAATGTGTTAATTAACACGCAATAGGTATTATAACAAAACATTCATCAACTGTCAATCACATTTTGCAATATTGTTTTGCTGCCATCTCATAGAGATTGTTGCCTTCGCTGTCTATAACGACTATTACAGGAAAATTCTCTACAGTTAACTCACGTATAGCTTCTGTTCCGAGATCATCATAAGCTATCACCCTGGAGCTCGTGATTCTCTTTGATAGTAAAGCTCCTGCTCCTCCTACAGCTGCAAAATATACTGCCTTGTTGCGCACAATGGCATCCTTAACTGCCTGACTTCTCCTGCCTTTGCCTATCATTCCCTTAAGTCCGAGATCAAGCAGATCCGGCGCATATTTGTCCATTCTGCTTGCCGTGGTAGGACCTGCAGAACCAATTGGACGGCCTTCTCTTGCCGGGGATGGTCCCATGTAATATATGATGTTATGGTTCATATCTATAGGAAGCGCAGTTCCTTTTTCAAGTGCTTCAGCCATTCTCTTATGTGCTGCATCTCTTGCAGTATATATGGTTCCAGTAATGTATACATAGTCTCCTGCTCTTAAGCCGGCTGCATCTTCGTCTGATAATGGTGCATTTATATATCTGTCCATATGCTTATCTCCATTCTTTATATACAATTATACTAGATTACACGGTGTGCATGTCTGTTGACATGACAACAGATATTAACTGCCACCGGAAGGCCTGCTATATGGGTCGGATATGTCTCTATGTTGACAGCGAGAGCTGTCTGTGTGCCTCCAAGTCCTCCAGGACCTATTCCGAGTCTGTTTATCTTATCAAGCATCTCTTCTTCAAGATCATTTACATATTGTATATCTGATTTGCAGTTGAGGTCTCTTGTAAGTGCTTTCTTCGCTAACAGTGCACATTTTTCAAATGTTCCGCCTATACCAACTCCCACTACCATAGGTGGACATGCATTAGGACCGGCATCCTTTACTGCTGTAAGTATTGCCTCTTTTACGCCTTCTATTCCGTCAGCCGGCTTAAGCATGAATATTCTGCTCATGTTCTCGCTTCCGAATCCCTTAGGTGCAACTGTTATCTCAACCTTGTCTCCGGGAACTATGTCATAGTGTATTACCGCAGGCGTATTGTCTTTGGTATTCTCCCTGATTATAGGATCTCCTACTACGGATTTTCTGAGGTAGCCTTCGGTATATCCCTGACGCACACCTTCGTTGACAGCATCCGTGATGCTGCCACCCTCAAAATGTACTTCCTGTCCGACATTCATAAATATTACTGCCATTCCGGTATCCTGACATATGGGAATCATATCTGATGATGCAATCTCAAGATTTTCCTTAAGCTGCTCAAGAACCTGCCTTCCAAGAGGTGATTCTTCGTTATCAACTGCTTTGTTGAATACCTGCTTCATATCGTCAGACAGATAGTGGTTAGCTTCGATACACATCTGCCTGATGTTCTCTGTTATATCAGTTGTCTGTATTGTTCTCATCTTCGCTGTCTTCCTCGTCTTCTTCATCAAATCCGTCTGCGTCGTGATCATCACCATCCTGTGGCTTTCTTCTGACCTTTGAAACAGATGCAACAGTTACGCCATCTTCAAGATTAATCAGCTTGACACCTGATGTTATTCTTCCAAGTATTGATATATCCTGAGCCTTAATCCTGATAATTATGCCCTCTGTTGTTATGAGCATAATCTCTCTTGTGTCATCAACAGCCTTAACGCCGACTACATTACCTGTCTTTTCGTTGATCTTATAACACTTCACACCCTTGCCGCCGCGGTGCTGTGTTGTAAACTCTTCTATCAGTGTTCTCTTGCCGAGACCTTTTTCCGAAACTATAAGAAGTGAATCTCCCTGACTGTCAATCTGCATGCCTACTACCTGGTCTTCATCCATAAGGTCCATTCCTATTACACCCATTGACGTTCTTCCTGTAGGACGTACATCAGTTTCTTTAAATCTTATGCACATACCAAGCTTTGTAACGAGCATTATATCCTTGGTGTCATCAGTAAGCTTAACCTCTATAAGCTCGTCATTGTCACGTATTGTTATCGCCTGAATGCCATTTTTCCTGATATTGGAATATTCAGTAACCTTGGTCTTCTTGACAATTCCGTTACGTGTTGCCATAAACAGATAGTTGTTATCATTATATTCCCTGATAGGTATGACTGCAGTTATAGTCTCACCCGGCTGAAGCTGCAGAAGGTTGATTACCGCAGTTCCCCTTGCAGTTCTTCCTGCCTCAGGAATCTCATAAGCCTTCATTCTGTAAGCTCTTCCCGTATTGGTAAAGAACATCAGGTAATGATGTGACGTTGTCATGAAAAGGTCTTCAATATAATCCTGATCAATTGTCTGCATTCCCCTGATACCCTTACCGCCGCGATGCTGTGCCTTGAAATTATCAAGTGTCATTCTCTTGATATATCCGAGGTTAGTTCTCGCAATAACAACCGGTTCGTCCGGAATTATATCTTCCATGGATATGTCAAACTCATCGAATCCGATAGATGTTCTTCTGTCATCCCCGTATTTGTCTGCTATAACAAGAATCTCAGTTCTGATTACGCCGAGAAGCTTCTTCTCATCAGCAAGTATTGCCTTATATTCCTCGATTTTCTTTATAAGTTCAGCATACTCTGCTTCCAGCTTGGCTCTTTCCAAACCTGTAAGAGCACGCAGACGCATGTCTACAATTGCCTGTGCCTGAACATCCGAAAGTTCAAATTCTTTCATCAGGCTTTCCTTGGCTGTCTGTACATTCTCCGAACCACGGATTATAGATATTACTCTGTCAATATTATCGAGAGCAATCATTAATCCCTGTAAAATGTGTGCACGCTCCTCTGCTTTGTTGAGGTCGTACTGTGTCCTTCTGGTTATGACTTCCTTCTGGTGCCTGAGGTAATATATCAGCATATCAAGAAGATTAAGTACTTTCGGCTGGTTATCTACAAGTGCAAGCATAATAACACCAAATGTATCCTGCATTTGTGTATGCTTAAAAAGCTGGTTAAGCACTATGTTAGGATTAACGTCTCTTCTCAGCTCGATTGATATTCTCATACCGCTTCTGTCAGACTCATCACGAAGATCCGTTATTCCATCTATCTTTTTCTCTCTTACAAGCTCAGCTATCTTCTCTATAAGCTTGGCCTTGTTGACCATGTAAGGAAGCTCTGTAACAACAATTCTGTTCTTGCCGTTGGCCATAGGCTCTATATCTGTTACGGCGCGGACACGAATCTTGCCTCTTCCTGTCCTGTATGCCTCCTCTATTCCCATCTTGCCAAGAATCATGGCTCCGGTAGGGAAGTCAGGTCCCTTAACAATGTTAAGTATCTCCTCGATAGTTGTGTCTCTGTCCTCTTCAACCTGATTATCTATAATCTTAACAACAGCATTAATAACCTCGCGCAGATTATGCGGAGGTATATTAGTTGCCATACCTACCGCGATACCTGATGTTCCGTTAACAAGCAGATTAGGATATCTTGAAGGAAGCACCGTAGGCTCCTTCTCAGTCTCATCGAAGTTAGGTATAAAATCAACAGTGTTTTTATTTATGTCTGCCAGCATCTCCATGGAAATACGGCTTAATCTTGCCTCTGTGTATCGCATGGCGGCAGCACCGTCACCATCAACAGAACCGAAGTTACCATGTCCGTCTACAAGCGGATATCTTGTCGAGAAATCCTGGGCAAGCTTAACAAGTGCCTCGTATATTGATGAGTCACCGTGTGGGTGGTATTTACCCATTGTATCACCGACGATACGGGCACATTTTCTATGAGGCTTGTCAGGTCCGTTATTCAGCTCTATCATTGAGAAGAGGATTCTTCTCTGCACAGGCTTCAAACCGTCTCTTACATCCGGAAGCGCTCTTGATGCGATTACACTCATGGCATAATCGATATATGAGTCTTCCATCGTCTTCTGCAGGTCTACATCATGAACCTTGTCAAAGATATGTTCATCCATTATTTTAGCTCCATTCCTTATGTGTTAAGATTTTCCACATCATATTCGTTAAATGTCAAGATTCTTAACATACTTGGCATTAGTTTCAATAAATTCTCTTCTAGGCTCTACCTTATCTCCCATAAGAGTTGTAAATGTTACATCCAGCTCAGATGCAGAATCATCATCCATATTCACTCTGAGAAGAATTCTCTTTTCCGGATCCATTGTAGTCTCCCAGAGCTGCTCGGCATCCATCTCACCAAGGCCCTTATAACGCTGTACCTTGTTGTTCTGGTCACGGCCGATCTCCGTCATGATATTATTAAGTTCCTCATCGCTGTATGCGTACCATACCTTTTTATTCTTCTCAATCTTGTAAAGCGGTGGCTGTGCAAGATATACATGTCCCTGCTTGATAAGCTCCGGCATGAATCTGTACAGGAACGTAAGAAGCAGCGTTGCTATATGCGCACCGTCAACATCGGCATCCGTCATAATAATTATCTTGTGATAACGAAGCTTGCTTATATCAAAATCATCATGTATTCCCGTACCAAATGCGGTAATCATCGCCTTTATCTCAGCGTTGCCGAGCACATGGTCAAGTCTTGCCTTCTCGACATTAAGTATCTTACCGCGGAGAGGAAGTATTGCCTGCGTTGCACGGCTTCTTGCAGTCTTGGCTGAACCGCCGGCAGAATCACCCTCAACAATATATATCTCACAGTTTTCAGGATTCTTATCCGTACAGTCTGCAAGCTTGCCCGGAAGACTTGTTGACTCAAGCGCGGTTTTACGTCTTGTAAGATCCCTTGCCTTACGCGCGGCATCCCTTGCTCTCTGTGCAAGCAGTGACTTCTCGCATATTGCCTTGGCAACCGCAGGATTCTGCTCTAAGAAATATGTGAGCTGCTCACTTACAACACTGTCAACTGCTGTACGTGCTTCAGTATTGCCAAGCTTCTGCTTGGTCTGTCCCTCGAACTGTGGGTCTTCAATCTTAACACTTACAATTGCAGTGAGACCTTCTCTTATGTCATCGCCTGTAAGATTCTGGTCGCTGTCCTTAAGAATCCTGTTAGCCCTTGCATAATCATTGAATGTCTTGGTAAGTGCGTTCTTAAAGCCGGCAAGGTGTGTTCCGCCCTCCGGTGTATTTATATTATTAACAAATGTAAACGTGCTTTCAGTATAGGAATCATTATGCTGCATTGCAACTTCAACCTGTACATTATTTTTGACACCTTCACAGTATATAATCTGCTCATAAAGAGGAGTCTTGCTCTTGTTAAGATACTCAACAAATTCCTTTATTCCGCCTTCGTAATGGAACACTCTCTCCTGCTCAATACCTTCTCTCTCATCCCTTAAGATAATCTTAATTCCCTTGGTAAGGAATGCCATCTCTCTTAATCTCTGCTTGAGAATGTCATATTCATAAACCGTTGTCTCGGTAAATATCTCCTTATCAGGCAGAAAATGTACCATTGTTCCGGTCTCTTCCAAAGGACAATCACCGACAATTGTAAGCGGCTCCATTACCTTGCCGCGCTGGTATCTCTGCTCATAAATGTGTCCGTTACGCTTAACACGTACCTCAAGCCACTCAGAAAGCGCATTAACAACAGACGCACCTACACCGTGAAGTCCGCCTGATACCTTATATCCTCCACCGCCGAACTTACCGCCGGCATGCAGAATTGTAAATACTACCTCAACTGCAGGCTTGCCTGCCTTTGCATTAATATCTACAGGTACACCTCTTCCGTTATCAGTAACAGTTATCGAATTATCCTTGTTAATCAGCACGTCTATCTCAGTACAGTATCCTGCAAGTGCTTCATCTACGGCATTATCAACAATCTCATATACCAGATGATGAAGTCCTCTCGATGAGGTTGTACCAATATACATTCCCGGTCTTTTTCTTACAGCTTCCAGTCCTTCAAGAATCTGAATCTGTTCTGCACCATACTCTGCCAATTTTATATCCTCACTTTCTTAATATACATGTCCGTTCACTACTTTGAACACCTTGTCGAGATTGATTCTGTTATTAATAAACTCCTCTAATCCCGTACACGTAACTACAGTCTGTATGTCTCCCATACTCTCCATGAGAAAATTCTGTCTGTTCTCGTCAAGCTCCGATAACACATCATCCAGTAAAAGAATCGGTGTATCATTAATTGTCTGTCTTACAAGCTCTATCTCCGCTAACTTAAGTGACAATGCCGCAGTTCTCTGCTGTCCCTGCGAACCGTATTTTCTGACATCATTGCCATTTATATAAAAAATTATATCATCCTTGTGCGGACCGTAAGCGGTCGCTCCAAAGCGTATATCCTTATCTCTTGATGAAGCGGTACAGCTTCCGAGCTCTCCGCTGTCTGCTGACGGAAGATACTCAATTTTCAGCTCTTCCCTGCCTCCGGACAACTTGGAATGTATTCTGCTGACTATATCATTGAGCTTTATTACAAATTCTGTTCTTCCCTTTATTACCTCTTCACCGTATCTGACTAACTGCATGTCCCACACATCAAGCGTATCCATGCTGTCAGGACGGAAGGCTATATCCTTGAGCAGCTTATTGCGCTGCATAAGAACCTTGTTATACTGCATAAGATTAAACACATAAACTTTATCAAGCTGGCTGAGCTCCATATCCATAAATCTTCTTCGCTCAGCCGGACCATCCTTGATGATATTCAGGTCCTCCGGAGAGAAAAAAACCATATTGACAATGCCGAACAGCTCTACCGAACGCTTCAGCGGTATACCGTTAACTGCAATGCCTTTTGCTTTATTCTTCTTGATGTGCATGTCTATACGGTAATCAATATCATTCCTGCATACAATCATCTTAATATGTGCTTCGTCACAGCCGAATCTTATAAGTTCTTTGTCCTTGCTTCCCCTGTGGCTCTTTGTTGTCGCCCCTACATACATGGACTCAAGTATATTGGTCTTTCCCTGTGCATTATCGCCATAGATTATGTTAGTCTTATCGGATAATTCAATATTGAGTAATTCGTAATTTCTGTAATCTTTTAAATTAATTGACTTAACTATCATAATCTGTATGACTTTCCTGCTTTAATCTGTTAATCTTCAATCTTTATCTGCTCGCCGTCAAATTCAACGATGTCTCCACCGTGAAGCTTCTTGCCTCTCTGAGTCTCAACCTGTCCGTTAACAGTAACCTCACCGTCAGTAATAACAATCTTTGCTTCAACTCCGGATTCCACAAGACCGGCTGCCTTAAGCGCCTGACCGAGTTTTATATACTCGTCTCTGAGTTTAATTACCTGCATAAATACTCCATTCCCAACTTTAATTCTAACTGCATTTCTTACCTGTTTATTATCATTAAGCCGTAAAGTTGACAGGAAGAATCAGATAAATGTAATTCTCTTCCTTGTCACGTATGAAACATGGTGCCTTAGGATTAAGCAGATATATGTCGACGTTCTCATCATCTATCTTACCAAGTGCATCCATAAGAAACTTAGGGTTAAAGCCAATCATTATATCCTTTCCCTCTTTTTCAACTGCAACATTCTCGTTAAGTGAACCAATTGAAGATACAACCTTAACTTCCATATTGCCGTCAGTAATATTAAGAATAATCGGCTTTTTGTCGCTTTCTTTGATAAGCAGTGTTGCTCTGTCTATAGAACCAAGCATCTCTTTTTTGTTGGCAGTAATCCTGGTCTCATAATCACTTGAAAGCATCTGGCTTATCTTAAAGTATTCACCCTCTATAAGTCTTGAAACAACAATAGTCTGGTCAAACTCAAACAAAATGTGATTATTTGAGAAATAAATATTCATCATGTCATCGGCATCTGTAGAAAGAATCTTGCTTATCTCGTTAAGCGTCTTACCCGGAACAACAACCTTTACATCATCTGCTCTTCCTTCAAGCTTCTTCTTACGTATGGCAATTCTGTGTCCGTCAAGTGCTACTACCTTAAGTTCTGAGTCAATAACCTCAAAAAGCTCACCTGCCATCATCTTATTGTTGTCATTAGGAGCTGTACAGAATATAGTCTGATTAACAAGCTCTCTCAATGCAAACTGTGAAAGTCTTATAGACTTCTGCTTTTCAATAACTGGAAGGAATGAAAAATCATCACCTGATTTACCTGATATATTGAACTTTGAATTCTCACAGGTAATCAGTGCATTGTAATTATCATCAGTCTGGATAGTAATATCATTATCAGGAAGCTTACGGACAATATCAGAAAAAATCTTTGCATCAATTGCAATCTTGCCCTTCTCAAGAATATCGCCTTCTACAATAGTCTCAATTCCAAGCTCCATGTCATTGGCAGTGAACTTGATCTGACCTTCGGTGGAATCAATCATTATACATTCGAGTATAGGCATTGATGTTCTGGTAGGAATTGCTTTTGAAACAATATTAACTCCCTTTGAGAGTTCTGACTTTGAAAAAACTAATTTCATGGAATATATCCTCCCTTTCGAAAATGTTGAAAAGTGAATGTGAAGAATTAACGGCGTCAAAAAGGCATATTTAAATAATTTACTTCCGTAGTATTCGTAGTAGGGGCTGTTAATAAGTTGATAACCTATTCCAGCCCTTGCGGTTACTGATAAAAAACGACTTAAAAAGTATGTTGAACGATCCTTAAATTTGTGTGGACAGCTCTTGATAACTCAAAATCGATTTTGGAAGCAAAAAATGAAAATGTTAATAATTAACCGGATTTCACCACAAATTAACAACAAAACTACAAAGTTATACACAAAAAACGCGAAAGTTATTAGACTTATCAACAAAACAACTTGTTAATAACTTTTATAAAACGGTTAAGAAGGGTTAATCTTTTTAATAAGTATCTCAATAAGGGAACGCGTCTCTATACTATTAGTAACTTCCTTATTAACCTTCCTGTAACCATGAAGAATTGTTGTATGATCCCTGTTACCGAAATAACGTCCAATCTGCTCAAGCGGAGTATCGGTCATGGTACGGCACAGATACATTGCAATCTGTCGTGGCTTTGAAATCTCGGCATTACGCTTCTGGGATATAATATCCTCAGGAGTAAGATTAAAATGATCTGCCACAATCTGAATGATAAGTTCAGGAGTAACCTCACGCTTGTCCTCAGGTGATATAAGATCCTTAAGTGTATCCTCAGCAAACTCAACAGTGAGCGGCTGATGCGAAAGTGTTGAAAATGCTACAAGTTTTGTAAGCGCACCCTCAAGCTCACGGATACTTGACTTAATGTGTGTGGCAACATAATCCTTAACATCATCAGGAATATTATAGCCTTCGGCCTCAGACTTCTTATTAAGAATGGCCATCTTAGTCTCATATGTAGGAATCTGGATGTCGGCAGTAAGTCCCATCTCAAATCTTGTACGCAGACGTTCAGTAAGAGTCTCCATCTCCTTAGGTGGCTTATCTGATGAAATAACAATCTGCTTATTAGCATCATAAAGCGCATTGAACGTATGGAAGAATTCCTCCTGCGTACTTTCCTTACCGATAATGAATTGAATATCATCGATCAACAGCACATCAATATTACGATACTTATTACGGAACTCCTGATTAGTCATCTTCTGATTCTTCAGGGATTCAATCAGCTCATTGGTAAATGTCTCTGATGTAACATAAAGAACCTTAAGGTCAGGATTATTCTGCATGATAAAATGAGCAATAGCCTGCATAAGGTGGGTCTTGCCAAGTCCGGCACCTCCGTAGATGAACAGCGGATTATATACATGTCCCGGTGTCTCAGCTACTGCAAGTGCTGCGGCATGTGCAAGATTATTATTGTTACCAACGACAAATGTCTCAAATGTATAGTTAGGTTTAAGTCCCATATTCACTGCTTCGGCAGAACCGGATACATTGGCTCTTGCATTAAGCTTATGAATCTCTTCTTTATGAGTCTTGGCATCCTTGTCAGAAATAAGCTTAACATCCAGTTCTTCTCCGACAATCTCACCTATAGTAACTTTGAGAGGAACAAGATATTTTTTTTCTATGTAGTTAATTCCCATGTTCTCCATAGGCGCAGTTACATAAACAGTAGAGTCTTCTACTGCATAAAGCTTGAGAGGAAGAATCCATGTATTGAATGAGATATTCTGAATCTCATATTCCTCTTTCATGGCTTTTAAAATATCATCCCATTTTTCCCTGATTAAATCTTCCATAATATATTTATCCTGTCATACAAATTTATCTGGCTAAGTAACTTTCAAAAACAAATGTATTAATATAGGAAGAAACTGCTACAATTTGAATAGAAAATATATACAGCCGATATATAAATACATATTAGCATAAAGCAAGTTCATTTTCAAATATTTTAGTGGAAAAAGCATTTGTCCACATATGTTAATATTTGTATGGAAATAAGCAAAAATTGAGGCATGTGGAAAAGTTCCACACACATTCAACACTGATTAAGCCTTGATTTTACGCGAATTTTGAAAAAATATGTCCTGATATGCACAGTTATCCACAAGTTGTCCACAAATTGTTGATAACTTGTGGATTAATACTATATATTGGTGAATCGCTGTGTAATTGCAGTAAATCGCAAATTTTTCTTGACAAAATGCTGCTTTATGCATAAAATTGAAATGATGTTTTGAAATTTAATTATGATGACTATTTGTACCAATTATATAGAAATTATATTTGGTAGATGAAGGAGGTGTGTAGAAATGAAGATGACATTCCAGCCTAAGAAGAGATCAAGATCAAAGGTTCATGGTTTCAGAGCAAGAATGAGTACTCCGGGCGGCAGAAAGGTATTAGCAGCCAGAAGATTAAAGGGAAGAAAGAAGTTATCAGCTTAAACCTTAGGGCCGCATAACATGTGGCTTTTCAACGTGCGCCGCATGGCGCACGTTTTTTACATGTAGCATTTTTTATTCAGCATTTTTAGATTTTTAACAGGCAGTTGGTACGGAATATGAAGTATAAGAATTTTGAAACATTAAAAAGTAATACGGATTTTAACAGGGTATATGCAGCCAAGAGGTCATATGCCAACAGATTACTTGTCGTCTACATTTTGGAGAATGGAACGGATGCCAACCGTTTGGGGGTATCTGTGAGTAAGAAGGTCGGGAATAGTATCGTCCGACACCGTCTGGCAAGACTCATAAGAGAAAGCTACAGGCTTCATGCAGATGAAGTCATGACTGGCTTTGATATTATAGTAGTGGCCAGAACCGGTTTAAAGAATAAAGATTATTTTGAAACTGAAAGTGCACTTCTGCACTTATTAAAAATGCATAAGCTCATTAACAAATAGATGGTCAGGCGAATTCTAATTAAAGCGATAAAATTTTATCAGAAATATCTGTCTCCGCTTAAGAAGCACAGCTACTGTATATATATACCTACATGCAGTCAGTATGCCGTTCAGGCTCTTGAAAAATATGGAGCCGTTAAGGGGAGTTTTCTTGCTGTAAAGAGAATTTTGCGCTGTAATCCGTTTGCAAAGGGTGGATTTGACCCGCTAAGATAAACAAAAATGAGTTAAGCATTATGGAGGATTTATGGCAATACTTACACAGAGCACAACATTTATAATAGGACCGGTAGCTAAGCTTCTTGGTTATATTATGAACTGGCTGTTTTTGGGACTTGATGCAATAGGAATACCTAACATCGGTCTTGCAATCATCATTTTTACATTTGTAACCAAGCTTCTTATGATGCCGCTTACAGTTAAGCAGATGAAGTTCACCAAGCTGTCAACAGTAATGCAGCCGGAGCTTCAGGCAATTCAGAAGAAGTATAAGAATACCAAGGATCAGAACGAGATGCTTAAGATGCAGGAGGAGACCAAGGCTGTATATGCAAAGTATGGTACTTCACCTACAGGCGGATGCGCACAGCTTCTTATACAGATGCCTATTCTTTTTGCATTGTACAGGATTATTCAGAATATTCCGGCATATGTTCCGAAGATTAAGCTGCTTTTTACCGCAATGCTTTCAAGTGACAACGGAATTATGTCAGTTGCAGGATATCAGGATATCTTAAGCAGCAACTTTACTCAGTTTGCCAATAAGGATTTGACGAATATGAACAGCATTATTGATGTGCTTAATGTATTCTCAACAGATAACTGGAATAAGCTTATTGAGCTTTTTCCTGCACAGGCAGAGCTTATAACGAATAACCTTAATGAGTTCAATCATATGAATTCATTCCTTACTATTAACATGTCACAGAATCCGGGACTTACTTTAGGTCTTCCAATTCTGATACCTATACTTGCAGGTGTTACACAGTATCTCAGTGTAAGAATGATGCAGACACAGAATCCGGCAACCGGCAATAATGAGGACAACCCTGCTGCAGCATCAATGAAGATGATGAACACAGTAATGCCTATTATGTCTGCAGTAATGGCAATATCACTTCCTGCTGGTCTTGGTCTCTACTGGTCAGCAACAGCAGTATTCCAGATTCTTCAGCAGTTCATCATTAACAAGTACTTCGATAAGAAGGGTGTTGATGAGATAGTTAAGGAAAATGTCGATAAGATTAATAAGAAGAGAGCAAAACAGGGTCTTCCGGAGCAGAAGATTACTAATAATGCAAAGATATCTACCAAGTCAATAGATTCATCACAGGATAAGTTAGAACAGGCCAAGGCTAAGAAAGAAGCCAATGATAAGAAGATTAAGGAGATACTTGATTCTACTGAGTATTATAAGTCTTCATCAGCTAAGCCGGGAAGTCTCTCAGCTAAGGCTAATATGGTGTCTAAGTACAACGAAAAGAATGAGAAGCACAATAAGTAGGAGGAATAAATAATGGCAAATGTTATTGAGATTACCGGTAAGTCGGTAGAAGACGCATTTATGAATGCAATTGTTGAGCTTGAAACAACAAGTGATAACATTGGTTATGATGTAATAGATAAGGGAAGTAACGGAATTCTTGGCTTTGGAAGCCGCCCTGCTAAGATTAAGGCATGGGTTAAGTCTGAAGTTGAGGAAGAGAAGAAGGCAGAGGAAGAAAAGGCTGCTGAAGTTAAGAGTACGGAAGCTGCAGCGCCTGCTGCTAATTCTGCTAAGGAGGATGTAACTTCAGATAACAGTGGTGAAGCTTTATCTGAGCCACACAAGAAGATGGTAGTTACATGCGATGTTGATAAAGTAATACGTGATTTCCTTGATAATATGTTCAAGGCAATGGATATGGATGTTAATATTGACATTAAGATTAATGAAGAAGAGGGCTGCGTTAATGTAGAACTCGGTGGCGATGAGATGGGACTTCTTATCGGTAAGAGAGGTCAGACACTTGATTCAATACAGTATCTTGTAAGTCTTGTTGTTAATAAAGAGAACGAGAAGTACATGCGTGTCAAGGTTGATACAGAAGATTACCGCAAGAGAAGAAAAGAGACGCTAGAATCACTTGCCAAGAATATTGCATATAAGGTTAAGCGTTCTAAGAGACCTGTATCTCTTGAGCCAATGAATCCTTATGAGAGACGTATTATTCATTCAGCACTTCAGAATGATAAGTTCGTAGCAACAAGAAGTGAGGGCGAGGAGCCTTTCAGACATGTAATAGTATATCTTAAGAATGATTACCGTTCAGGTGGACGTGATAATTATAAGAAGGATTACGGCAGAAACTAATTCAGGTCCGGACTTAAGAATCATGTTGGGCATACAGTGTTCGGAGCACTGTATGCCTGTTTTAATATAGGAATATTTTAACCATAATATATAGATGTATGGAGGTGTGTATGTTTACAACAGATACTATAGCAGCCATATCTACAGGAACGATGGGAAGCGGCGGCATAGGAATAATAAGAATAAGCGGAGATGAAGCAATAGAAGTTGCAGACAGACTTTTCAGAGGCGTCTCAGGCAAAAAACTTGCAGACTGTGCAAGCCATACAATACATTATGGGACAATAGTAAAAGATGATAAGGTGCTTGATGAAGTACTTGTCTCAGTCATGAAAGCACCTAATACATACACACGCGAGGACGTAGCAGAGATTAACTGTCACGGAGGAATACTTGTAACAAGGAAAATTCTTGATGCAGTAATAGATGCGGGAGCAAGGCCGGCAGAGCCAGGAGAATTTACCAAGCGAGCATTTCTTAATGGGAGAATCGACTTAACACAGGCTGAGTCGGTAATTGATATTATCAACTCACAGAATGAGTATGCGCTGTCATCATCGGTAATGCAGCTTCGTGGAAAACTTTCAGAGGAAATTACGCAGATAAGAGAGGTAATTCTCGACAATACAGCATTTATCGAGGCTGCGCTTGATGATCCTGAGCATTATGAGCTTGACGGATATGGGGATAAGTTAACTAAAGATGTGGATAAGTGTGTGGATAAGTTGGTTTCTTTGTTGAAAACTTCTGACAACGGACGCATTTTAAAGGATGGAATAAGAACCGTAATATTAGGTAAGACCAACGCAGGTAAGTCGAGTCTGCTTAATGCGCTTGCAGGTGAGGACAGAGCAATAGTCACGGATATTGCCGGAACAACGAGAGATACGCTTGAGGAATCCATAAGTCTTGACGGCGTTATTCTTAATCTTACCGATACGGCAGGAATACGTGACACAGAGGACATTGTTGAAAAAATAGGTATCGAGAAGGCAATGAAATGTGCCGGGAACGCTGACCTTATAATATATGTTGCCGATGCAACACGCAATCTGGATGATAATGATAAAAAAATACTTGATTTTGTAAAAGGAAGACATGTTATTGTTCTTCTAAACAAGACAGATGTTGAAAATGTGCTCTCAGTAGAGCAGATGAGAGCACATACTGATTTTCCTGTTCTTGCAATATCCGCAAGGGAGCAGACCGGAATCCGTGAGCTTTCAGATACAATAAGGCAGATGTTTTTTGCCGGACAGATAAGCAGCAACGACCAGATTTACATTACCAATGCAAGACATAAAAATATGTTGAAAGAATCAATAAACAGTCTTAAACTTGTAAAAGAGAGTATTGAGAACGGAATGCCTGAGGACTGTTATACGATTGACCTGCTTAATGCGTATGAGAGTCTTGGCAAGATAATAGGTCAGGCTGTTGAGGATGATCTTGTTAACCAGATATTCAGTAAATTCTGTATGGGAAAATAAAGATATTTATAATAAGAGGAATAACCTAATGAAAAATGTAGAAGAAAGTTATGACGTTGTCGTAGTAGGAGCCGGACATGCCGGATGTGAGGCAGCACTTGCATGTGCACGTCTTGGACTTGAAACAATATGCTTTACGGTAAGTGTTGAGAGTATAGCACTTATGCCTTGTAACCCTAATATAGGCGGAAGTTCAAAGGGACATCTGGTAAGAGAGATTGATGCGCTTGGCGGAGAGATGGGTAAGAATATAGATGCAACATTTATACAGTCCAAGATGCTTAATGCGTCAAAGGGCCCTGCCGTACATTCCTTGCGTGCACAGGCTGATAAGCAGGATTACAGCAGAAGAATGCGTATGGTTATGGAGAATACGGAACATCTTCATATAAGACAGGCTGAAGTGAGTGAGCTTATAGTAAATGACGGCAGGGTGCAGGGTGTTAAGACATACTCGGGAGCTGTGTACCATGCAAAAGCCGTTATACTTTGTACGGGAACATATCTTAAGGCGCGCTGTATATATGGCGATGTAAGCAACTATACAGGACCTAATGGGCTTCAGGCTGCAAATCATCTTACAGAATCCCTTATTGCCAATGGAATAAGTGTAAGAAGATTCAAGACGGGAACTCCAGCAAGAGTTGATAAGCGTTCTATTGATTTTTCAAAGATGGCAGAGCAGAAGGGTGATGACAAAATTGTTCCGTTTTCATTTACAACCAATCCTGACGATATTCAGAAAGAGCAGGTATCATGCTGGCTGACATATACTAACGAGAAGACACATGAGATTATAAGAGCCAATCTTGACAGGTCACCTCTTTATTCAGGTGTAATACACGGAACCGGCCCGAGATACTGCCCTTCAATTGAAGATAAGGTCGTAAGATTCGCTGATAAAGAAAGACATCAGGTATTTATCGAGCCTGAGGGCAATTATACTAACGAGATGTATCTTGGAGGAATGTCAAGTTCGCTTCCTGAAGATGTGCAGTATGAGATGTACCGTACAGTTCCGGGACTTGAAAATGTCCGCATCGTGCGTAATGCATATGCAATAGAATATGACTGTATAGATCCTGTACAGCTTAAGCTTTCACTTGAATTCAAGAATATAGAAGGTCTGTTTGCAGGCGGACAGTTCAACGGAAGCTCAGGCTATGAGGAGGCTGCGTCACAGGGAATCATCGCGGGGATTAATGCAGCGATGAAGGTACTTGGCAAGTCACCGCTTATACTGAAGCGTTCGGAAAGCTACATAGGGGTTCTTATTGATGACCTTGTAACAAAGGAGAATACAGAGCCTTACAGAATGATGACTTCAAGGGCTGAATACAGGCTTCTTCTGCGTCAGGATAATGCAGACTTAAGGCTTACACATTATGGCTATGATATAGGTCTTATTGACGAGAAGAGAATGAATTACGTTAAGTATAAGGAAAAGGCAATAAACGAAGAAATAGAAAGACTTAACAATACGTTTGTCGGGACATCACAGAATGTGCAGGAACTTCTTGAGCGCAGGAACAGCACGCTTCTTACTAACGGAGTAACACTTGCTGACCTTGTGAGAAGGCCTGAGCTTTCATATGACGACATTGAACCGATTGATAAGGACAGACCTGAACTTAGCGAAGATATCAGAGAACAGGTTAATATTAATATAAAGTATGCCGGATACATTGAGCGTCAGCGCAGGCAGGTAGAGCATTTTAAGAAGCTCGAGAATAAGAAAATTCCGTCTGATATAGATTATAAGGCAATAAACGGTCTAAGAAGCGAAGCAGTACAGAAGCTTGATAAGTTCAGACCGCTCAATGTAGGACAGGCACAGAGAATATCGGGAGTATCGCCGGCAGATATCTCAGTATTGCTTGTGTATATGGATAGTGTGAGAAGTGTGAAAAATCAGCCTGATGCCTGATTTTTTAAACAGCTATTTGTGCCGCAGGTACCACAAATAGTATCTGTCGCAGAGCCAAATCTAAAGTTTGACCCGCGATTCATCCGGCACTTTGTGCCTGCGGAATGGAGATTAGTATGAATTTTACGGATGCTCTTAATGAAATTAATGTAGAGCTTGACGATTCTATGGAGGAAGCACTTCAGAAGTATTATGAGCTTCTTGTGGAATGGAATAAGGTTATGAATCTTACGGCAATTACTGAAAAGGATGATGTGTATGTTAAACATTTTCTTGACAGTCTTGCTGTTAAGACAGTATTTGATGATAAAGAATATGCAAAGATGCTTCCGGACACCAATACTGCAATTAAGGTTATTGATATCGGTACCGGTGCGGGATTCCCGGGAATTCCGCTTAAGATAGCATTTCCTAATGTAAAGGTTACTCTTCTTGATTCACTTAACAAGAGAATTAAGTTCCTTAATGAGGTTATATCAACTGTGGGACTTAATGATATAGAAGCAATTCATGGAAGAGCAGAGGACTATGCAAGAGAGCCTGATTACAGGGAGAGTTATGATCTGTGCGTGTCCAGGGCAGTTGCCAATCTTTCAACTCTTGCAGAATATTGTCTGCCGTATATTAAAACAGGAGGATATTTTATCTCCTACAAATCAGGCGATATTGATGATGAACTTAAGACTGCAACTCATGCGCTTAAGCTTCTCGGTGCAAAGACAATAGGTGTTAAGAAGCTCACACTTCCGGGTACAGATATAGAGCGTTCTTTTGTTATAATCAAAAAAATGGCTCACACAGATAAGAAGTATCCTCGCAAAGCAGGACTTCCATCAAGTAAGCCATTGTAAAATTATAAAAATATTCTGAGCTGATTGATAAAGCGCGCCGGACGTTCAAGCTGCGGCAGATGTCTGGAGCGCGGTATCACAGCACTTTCTATGACCGGATTGGTCTCTATGTACTCTTCGATTGTATGTTCCATATTAACTGCATTATCCCCGGCAATTATAAAGATACTGTTATTGATTGCTGCAAGAGCTTTATTTATATTGACAGATGTGTAATGACATCTTGTACTTGCATAAAGGTGTCTCGCACCAAATCCGCCAAGATGGGCTGTCTCATGGAGTGCATTAATAACAGAAGCAGAGGCTTTGCTGTAGAAAAGCCTGTTCTGGCAAAGTTCAGTTATTGCATTCTTTGAAACTGACATATTATAAATAGAATTGCCTATTATGGCTGTGTTAAGCAGTTTCCTGAATATGTTCATTCTTTTACCGGGAATTTGTGAACAACTTTCAAAATTCTCCGGATTAATGAGGATAAGTTTGTTGAAAAGAGTATCGTTATTATGGCACGCCATTATTACAATAGGTGCACTGTCACCGGTTACAATTACATCAGTGCGTCTGCCGATAACATTTTTAATGAAATCTTCAATAAGCTGCACATACAGATATGCTGTATAAGTAATCGATGGCTTGGATGAATAGCCGCAGCCGATAAGGTCTATGGCATATACAGTATGATCTTTGGCAAGTTCATCAAAGACTTTGTTCCATTCGTAGGCTCCTGATACCGGTGTAAGATCATGAATCAGAAGAAGAGGTGTTCCGCTTCCTTTTACACGATATGATATATCACCAAATCTCCAGTTGTATATCTGTCTGTCATTAGTCTGTGTAACTTCAAAAGATACTGAGGTTGAGAATATTACACGGTTAATAAGATATGTTATAAATGCTGCACTTCCTGTTATTCCTGCAGCAATGCCAAATTTGTGCCACTTATTCATTATATCTCCATTCCTAAATAAATATATACATTATTTGCTTTATCTATTATTATAATATATGGGAGTAAGAATAAAAAGCTTTAAATTTGCACAAAAATGCGATATAATATATAAAATATGTAAGTATATGAGCGGATTATTACAGATTTAATGAATATGGGGATATCTATGAATAAGATAAAGGAATTCCTTACTACCGAAAAGAACAATCTGAAAGTAGAAAGAAAAGAAAAAGAAAGCAGCATATACAGATGTGAACTTAATATTGCATCTATTGATGATGCAATCAAAAAGCTTGAACTACAGGTTGATAATACTATTAATGTCTTTAAGCCGGCAGATAAGAATGAATCTGATGAGATGCGTGAGATAAGGTTACTTAAAGAGCGAAGAGAGAGCCTGCAAAAAGATATTGATGTTATGAAAAAAAGAGTTGTAATCATTGATAACAGACTTGATAAGATTGGTGAAGTTGATAAAGAAGTTCCTTTATATGATGTAAACGGATATAAGATGCTTTCAATCAGAGAGAGTGAACGTCAGAGAATAGCGCGCGACATACATGATTCTGTTGTTCAGAAGATGACTGCACTTATTCACAAGTCTGAATTTGTTCAGATGGTAATGGATTCCGATCCGCAACGTGCAAAGCTTGAACTTGAAGTTATTAATAAGACTATGAGAGAGTGCATCGATGAACTTCGTGATATTATCTATGATTTGCGGCCAATGGCACTTGATGATGTAGGCTTTAAGACAACGTTAAGCAGATATATTAATCAGTGTGAATCACAGACAGATATGAATATTACTATAGATATGGAAGACCTTGATGAAAGCTTTGTTGATGATGTAATCGGATTGTCGGTATTTAGAATAATACAGGAACTGACAAGTAACTCGATAAAGTATTCCGAAGGCAATAATATTAATATATCTGTTTCTTCAGATAATAATGAGATTGTTATTAATCACAAAGATGATGGTAAAGGCTATGATGATGATGCCGTCAACAGAGATAACCGGGAAAAGCATAATTCGGGATTCGGACTCGCAATTATAAAAGAACGTGTAAAACTTCTCAACGGAGTAATTGACTGCAGTCATGACAGTGGAACATGCAATATAATCAGAATACCATGTGTCTCACATACGGAGGAAGAAAGTAATGAATGATAACAAACCAATTCGAATACTTATTGCTGATGATCATGCAATGATTCGTGAGGGTCTCAAACAGATACTTGAACTTGAAGGCGATATTGAGATTGTAGGTGAGGCAAGTGACGGATATGAATGTCTTAATCTTATAAACAAGCTTAATCCGGAAATAGTTCTTCTCGATATCAATATGCCTAATCTGGATGGTATACAGGTACTTAATATTATGAAACAGCAACAGCTTACTAATAAGGTAATAGTTCTTACTATTCACAAAGAAATTGATTATCTTATTAAGGTGTTTGATATAGGCTGTGACGGATATGTACTTAAAGATTCGGATTCGGCAACTTTACGCAAGGCAATTACAGCAGTTCATATGGGAGAAGGATATGTTGAACCTTCACTTACACCATTGCTTAATTCAAGCCTTGTTGAGCGTGATATAATGACAGGTAAGGTTAATGATCTTACTAAGAGAGAACTTCAGGTACTTAAGCTTATTGCTAACGGTATGTTTAATAGAGAAATAGCAGTGCAGCTTAAGATAAGTGAGCGTACTGTTAAGAATCATATATCTAATATATTCCGTAAGATTAATGTATCGGACAGAACGCAGGCTGCGGTATTTGCAATTAAGAATAAGATAGTGGATATTAAATGATAATTGAGACAGGCCTTTTAAAATGTTTCATGTGAAAATGTTTCACGTGAAACATTTTTTGTTTTTGTAATTAGTATAAGTGTTGAGTATGTAGCAAAATTGTGCTATTATTAAAAATGCAGGTTGTGTTGTGGTGCATTCACAAAACATGCACAGAAATGAGGAAATATGGGAAGAATAATTGCAATTGCCAACCAAAAGGGTGGCGTTGGAAAATCAACAACAGCAATAAATCTTGCGGCATGTCTTGCAGAAAAGGAACAGAAGGTTCTTATAGTGGATATTGATCCACAGGGGAATGCAACAAGTGGTCTGGGAGTATCAAAAGATGATGTTGAGAACACCATTTATCAGGTTATGCTTGGCACTATAAGTGCTGATGATGCAATACAAAAAGATGTATTTGATAATCTTGATGTACTTCCTTCTAATGTCAATCTTGCAGGAGCAGAGATTGAACTGATTGATGTAGAAAACAGAGAATATATTTTAAAGAATATTCTCTATGATATTAAGGATAGATATGATTATATAGTGCTTGATTGTCCACCATCACTCAGTATGCTTACGGTTAATGCAATGACGGCGGCTGATACTGTACTTGTACCTATACAGTGTGAATATTATGCACTTGAGGGACTTACACAGCTTATACATACAATTAATCTTGTAAAACGTAAGCTGAATCCTGAACTTGAACTTGAGGGAGTTGTGTTTACAATGTATGATGCAAGAACTAATCTTTCACTTCAGGTGGTTGAGAATGTCAAAGAGAATCTTGGACAGAATATATATAAGACGATTATACCAAGAAATGTAAGACTTGCAGAGGCACCAAGCCATGGACTTCCTATTAATATATATGACTCCAAATCAGCAGGAGCAGAAAGCTACAGATTACTGGCAGAAGAGGTCATGAATCAGAATTTTGGTTAATGCAATATTGCAGTATTAGTATGACAATATTTAAGTAGAAATGGAGAACATAGCAATGGCGTCAGCAAAAAACAGTAAAAGCTCAGCAAAGACTGTAACTAAGGGAACACCAAAGACAACACCGAAGCCTGCAGTTAAGCCGGCAGCCAAGAGTAAGGGACTTGGAAAAGGAATCGGCAAGGGAATAGGAGCTCTTATAGCTGAAGATGTAGAAGACAAGAACGAAAAGGTAGTTGTAAAAGAAGTAATTAAAGAGGTGAAAGTTCCGGCTGATACGAAGCTGAGAATTTCTGAGATAGAACCTAATAGAGAACAGCCTAGGAAAGCATTTGATGAAGATGCTCTTATAGAACTTGCTGAATCTATTAAACAATATGGAATACTTCAGCCTCTTCTTGTACAGAAGAAAGACGGATATTATGAGATAATAGCCGGTGAAAGAAGATGGAGAGCTGCTAAGATTGCGGGGGTTAAAGAAGTACCTGTAATTATTAAAGACTATTCGTCACAGGAGGTTATGGAGATAGCGCTTATAGAGAATATACAGCGTGAAGATCTTAACCCTATTGAAGAGGCAAAGGCTTATCAGCATCTTATAAATGAATATAAGCTTAAGCAGGATGATGTTGCAGAAAGAGTATCAAAGAGCCGTGCAGCTATTGCTAATTCGATGAGATTACTGAAACTTGATGAGAGAGTTCAGCAGATGGTTATGGATAACATGATAAGCAACGGACATGCCAGAGCACTTCTTGCTATATCAGACGGTGATAAGCAGTATATGATTGCACAGCAGATATTTGATGAGAAGCTCAGCGTCAGGGAAACCGAAAAACTTATGAAGCTTCTTGATAAAAAGAAGGAAGCACCAAAGGAAAAAGACGTTGCAAGAGAACTTATATATCATGAACTTGAAGAAAAGGTAAAGTCTGTACTTGGAACTAAGGTCTCGATACACAACAGAAAAAATAATAAGGGTAAGATTGAAATTGAGTACTATTCACAGGATGAACTTGAGCGTATAATGGATATGCTTCAGTCAATTAAGTAAATCAGGTGGATAAAGATTGGAGCATACAATGGTTAACTTTTTTGGATTATTTTCGGTTGACATGCAGTATGTTATAATAGCAGTATTAGTGATGGGAATAATATCAATAGTATCACTTATTCTTGCAATTGTAGCAATCTGCAAGATGGGACACACTAGGAAAAAGTATGAGAATTTTATGGAAGGCAAAGATGCCAGGTCACTTGAACCTCTGCTAAAAGAAAGATTTAAAGAAATAGAGGATCTCAAGAGGATAAATGCCAAGAATGTGAAGAATATCAAGTTCCTGCTTGATAAGATTCACTATTCATACCAGAAGGTTGGAATTGTAAAGTACGATGCATTTCATGAGATGGGTGGCAAACTCAGCTTTGCACTTACAATGCTTGATAATAAGAATAATGGATTTATCATTAATTCAATGCACAGCAGAGAGGGCTGCTACATGTATATCAAGGAGATAGTTGCAGGCGAGTCATATATTGAGCTTGGCGAAGAAGAAACTGAAAGTCTTGAAAAGGCGATTGCCGGACCACTTGGCGATACAGAGCTCGGTCATATGAATGAGGTTATTAATAATACAGTAGATATTAATGAACTGGATGAGGCATTGGACGCACTTGGCCTTGATGATACAGAATTAGCAGAAGCTGAGGCTGCAGCGGCAAAGGAACAGCAGGAACAAGAACAGCAGAATTAATAACAAATGTTTCACGTGAAACATTTTAATAAAATCTTTACGGAGGACATAAAGAATGTTAGATTTAAAATTTGTCAGAGAGAATCCAGAAGTAGTAAAGCAGAACATCAGAAATAAGTTTCAGGATCAGAAACTTCCATTGGTTGATGAGGTTATAGCACTTGACGAGCAGGCAAGAGCAACTCAGAAGGAAGCAGATGAGATTAGAAGCAGCCGTAATAAGATATCAAAGCAGATTGGTATGCTTATGGGACAGGGCAAGAAAGAAGAAGCTGAGGAACTTAAGGCACAGGTAGCTAAGAATGCTGAGCGCCTTACAGAGCTTGAAGCAAAGGAAGCAGAACTCAACGAAAAGGTAACTAAGATAATGATGACAATTCCTAACATCATTGATCCCAGTGTTCCTATCGGTAAGGACGATTCAGAAAATGTAGAGATAGAGAAGTTTGGTGATCCATTTGTACCTGATTTTGAGATACCGTATCACACAGATATTATGGAAAAGCTTCACGGCATAGACCTTGATTCTGCAAGAAAGGTTGCAGGTAATGGATTCTATTATCTCATGGGAGATATCGCAAGACTTCATTCAGCTGTAATCTCATATGCAAGAGACTTTATGATTGACAGAGGCTTCACATATTGTGTACCTCCATTTATGATAAGAAGTAATGTAGTTACAGGTGTTATGAGTTTTGCAGAGATGGATGCCATGATGTATAAGATTGAGGGTGAAGATTTGTATCTTATCGGTACGAGTGAGCATTCAATGATTGGTAAGTTTATCGATACGATTACGCCTGAGGCAGAACTTCCTAAGACACTTACAAGTTATTCACCATGTTTCCGTAAGGAGAAGGGTGCGCACGGAATCGAGGAGAGAGGCGTGTACAGAATTCACCAGTTTGAGAAGCAGGAAATGATTGTTGTATGTAAGCCTGAAGACAGCAATATGTGGTATGACAAGCTGTGGCAGAACACAGTAGACCTCTTCAGATCACTTGATATTCCTGTAAGAACACTTAACTGCTGTTCAGGAGATCTTGCAGATCTTAAGGTTAAGTCACTTGATGTAGAGGCATGGTCACCAAGACAGAAGAAGTACTTTGAGGTGGGCAGCTGCTCTAACTTAGGAGATGCACAGGCAAGACGTCTTAAGATTCGTGTAAATGGCGAGGATGGCAAGAAGTATTTTGCACATACACTTAACAACACAGTTGTTGCACCACCAAGAATGCTTATTGCATTCCTTGAGAATAATCTTAATGAAGATGGAAGTGTCCGTATTCCTAAGGTTCTTCAGCCATACATGGGTGGTAAGACAGTTATAGAACCATAACAGTAAACAGTAGAACGGCAGAATAATAGTAGAATTATTATATGATGTCGGGGTCAAAAGCCCCAGGCTTTGATACCTTTTGACCCTGGTATCATTATATTAATTATATAACACAAAATCCGCAGGCAATTATAATCAATGTCGCCTGCGGATTTTTATTCTTGTGTTATGAACTTTGTTTAAATATTTATTTTGAATACTTATTCAAAGTTAACAACATCTATCCACTTCGTAAGGAGTTCTTTCTCTTCAGGACGTTTCTTGTCAAGCTGTGCAGCAGCGACGATAGGAAGCCAGTTCTGAACATAATTTTTGGCAGTTCCGGACTTGGCACAGAAGATATCGAGATATCTGTCTGCAACAGCTATATCGTTGAGAGCAAGCAGAAGATAAGTTCTTGCCACATCAGCACTTGCATTGCCCTGTGTTGCATGTACCCAGTCTACGGCAACAAGCTTGCCGGACTTGGTAACAATAATATTCTCAGGAGAAAAGTCGCCGTGGCAAAGCTTTGAATGTTCATGCATTCCGTTAAGCCTTGTGAGAATCTCATATTTTTTGGTAGAATCTATGCAGTCAAGATCGTTAATCTGTCTTATTAGCTTATCCTTAAGTCTTATCATAAGAGGATTACGCTTGCTGTGGATAGAAAGCTGAAGATCAACCATCTGCTGTAGATAAGTATCCATCTTCTTAGGATGAGCTTTCATTAACTCAGCAAGAGTACTGCCTTCAACATATTCACTTGTAATGCACCATTGCCCGTCGATAACATCAACAGAGAGAAGCTTAGGTACATCAGCTTTGGCGTCCTCTACACGCGAAGTATTGAGTGCTTCATATAGAACATCTGACTTGTTGTATTTTTTATCAAATACTTTAATGGCTTTGCCGTCTTTAAGATAGACGCTTTTTAATTTTCCTTTGGAAATGCAATTGTCAAACTTCATTGATATCCCCTCCTTATTTATTCACCATAGTAAGCCTTAAGATACATCTCTTTGATTTCACTCATAAGAGGATATCTTGGGTTAGCTCCTGTACACTGATCATCAAATGCATTCTCAACCATCTCATCGAGAGTAGCAAGGAAGTCAGCTTCCTCAATGCCATAATCCTTAATAGTCTTCTTAATTCCAACCTTATCCTTAAGTTCCTCTATTGCATCGATAAAGTTATTAAACTTATCTTCTTTAGTGCGTCCCTTAATTCCAAGAAAATCAGCACATTCAAGATATCTGTCAAGTGTATGAGGATATGCATACTGTGAAAATGTTCCCATCTTAGTCGGAACTTCCGCAGCATTGAATCTCATAACTATAGTTATAAGAAGTGCATTGGCAATACCGTGTGGCAGATGATGGTATGCACCGAGTTTGTGAGCCATTGAGTGGCAGACACCAAGGAATGCGTTGGCAAATGCCATACCTGCCATAGTAGAGGCTTCAGCCATCTTCTCACGTGCCTTGGCATCGTGTGGCCCTTTATCGTATGCATCAGGAAGATATTCAAATATATTCTTCATGGCTTTAAGTGCAAGACCATCTGTAAAATCAGTTGCCATTATTGACGCATAAGCTTCAAGGGCATGTGTAAGTGCATCAATGCCTGAAGAGCTTGTAAGTCCCTTAGGCTGGTTCATCATCATGTCAGCATCGACAATAGCCATCTTAGGCATAAGTTCATAATCGGCAAGAGGATACTTGGTACCTGTTGTCTCATCAGTAATTACGGCAAATGGAGTCACCTCTGAGCCTGTACCTGATGATGTAGGAATAGCAACGAAATAAGCTTTGTCGCCCATGTGAGGGAATGTGTATACACGCTTTCTGATATCCATAAAGCGCATTGCCATATCCATGAAATCAACTTCCGGATGTTCATACATTACCCACATAATCTTAGCTGCATCCATAGGTGATCCGCCACCTATGGCAATTATACAGTCAGGCTCAAAGAGCTTAAGCTGTGCAAGACCTTCCTTGGCACATGCAAGTGTCGGGTCAGGTGTTACATTGAAGAATTCTGAATGAATAATCCCGAGTTCATCGAGCTTATCTGTTACACATTTGATAGAACCACTCTTATACAGATACTGGTCAGTTACAATAAATACACGCTTCTTACCCATTACATTACCCAGTTCGTCAAGTGCAACAGGCAGGCATCCCTTCTTGAAATATACCTTTTCAGGAGCTCTGAACCAAAGCATATTCTCTCTCCTTTCAGCTACAGTCTTAACATTGAGAAGGTGCTTTACACCTACGTTTTCTGATACTGAGTTGCCGCCCCATGAGCCGCAGCCAAGTGTAAGTGAAGGAGCAAGCTTGAAGTTATAGAGATCACCGATACCACCATGTGACGAAGGGGTATTGATGAGGATTCGGCATGTCTTCATTGCTTCTGAGAAGACTGCAATCTTATCAGCCTGTGTCTCAATATTAATATAGAGAGAAGATGTGTGGCCATATCCACCGTCAGCAATAAGATGTGAAGCTTTATCCACAGCATCCTCAAAGTTATTCGCACGATACATTGCAAGTACAGGTGAAAGTTTCTCATGAGCAAATTCTTCTGACAGATCAACAGATGTTACTTCACCTATAAGTATCTTGGTTGCTTCAGGAACCTTAACACCGGCAAGTGCTGCAATAGTGCATGCTTTCTGGCCTACAATCTTAGCGTTGAGAGAACCGTTTATAATGATTGTCTTACGAACTTTATCAAGTTCATCACCCTTAAGGAAGTAACATCCTCTGTATGCAAATTCCTTTTTGACAGCGTCATATATAGACTTATCCACAATTACCGATTGCTCTGATGCGCAAATCATACCATTATCAAATGTCTTGGAGTGGATAACTGAATTAACTGCAAGCTTAATGTCACAGCTTGCATCCATAATTGCAGGTGTGTTACCGGCACCAACGCCGAGAGCCGGCTTACCTGAAGAATAAGCTGACTTAACCATTCCGGGACCACCTGTTGCAAGTATGATATCAGCCTCCTGCATCAGCGTATTAGTCATCTCTATTGAAGGAACATCAATCCATCCGATGATATTCTTAGGAGCACCGGCAGCAACAGCAGCGTCAAGTACAACCTTGGCGGCAGCAATTGTGCTTCTCTTAGCTCTTGGATGCGGACTTATGATAATTCCGTTACGTGTCTTAAGTGAAATAAGTGTCTTGAAAATTGCTGTGGACGTAGGATTAGTAGTAGGGATTACAGCTGCTACGACACCGATGGGTTCAGCAATCTTTTTAATTCCAAATGACTTATCTTCCTCAATAACACCACATGTCTGTACATCCTTGTACTTATTGTAAATGTACTCGGCGGCATAGTGGTTCTTGATAACCTTATCTTCAACTACACCCATGCCTGTTTCCTCAACAGCCATCTTGGCAAGTGGAATACGCGCCTGATTAGCGGCGATGGCAGCTGCTTTGAATATTGCGTCTACCTGCTCCTGTGTATATGAAGCAAATATCTTTTGTGCGTCGCGCACCTGTGCAAGCTTGGCATTAAGGGTGTCCATGTTGTCTACAATGTTCTCCATTGCAATACCTCCTGTATTAGTATTTATACATCGTTAATATTTTAACAATTGCATTATATGCTTAAAACGACCAAATGTCAACATTTACATGGATATATAGGAATTATTTCACAATAACCTCAATAAAGAGTTATATTGTGTATTCAAATATATTATGTTAGAATACTAACAGAAATATCTGGCATATATATGTATATTTTACATATTGGTACATATATGCGGATTAAAATCAGATGGAGACGGTCAGAATACAGCAGGAGCACGCAATGCAACAGGTACATGTAGACAATTTAAGAGGTAATGAGGTTCTTGGCATGCCGGTCGTGTCATCAGGCAACGTCATACTGATAAGCGAAGGAACGGTACTTAGCGAAGAATATATCAAAAAACTGCGCGAACTTGACATTCAGGATGTATACATACGCAATAATGGTGCGGATGAGAACAGAGTATACAGTATTGATGAGACATATAGCGAGTCAAAGCGTAATATTGAGAATGTGCTTGAAAAACACATTTACAAGCATAACAGTGATTTGCAGAAGGTCGCGGTAGAAGCAGTAAGGATAATGGACTCTGTTATCGAGAAACCGGAGGTTGTTAACGGACTTACTGAGATACGTAATATAAGCACGGACATGTATTCTCATTGTATTAATGTGTGTTCAATGTCAACAATTCTTGCCATAAGGCTTAAGATGACAGAGACTCAGGTGCATGATATAGCAATGGGGGCGATACTTCACGATATAGGGCTTAAGTATATAAAGGTTCCTTATATTAATGTGGATGTCGAAGATATGTCTCCGAAGAATCAGATGGAATATAAGAAGCATACTATATATGGATATAGCGCGCTTCAGGATGAGACATGGCTTTCTGACACAGCCAAGGATATTATACTTATGCATCATGAGCGTGAGGATGGCAATGGATATCCGTTCCAGAATTCAAGATTCAGGGTAAGTCAGGAGGTTAAGCTTGTTGCGGTATGTGATGATTTTGATGCAATGATAAGCGGAATCGGACGCAGGAAGATGAAGATATATGAGGCTATTGAGTACATAAAGGTCAATGCCGGAATTATATATGAGCGTTCTGTTGCATCCAAGCTTCTTAAGACCATGGCGGTATATCCGGTAGGAACGAGAGTACTTACAAGTGACGGCGAGATCGGTGTAGTGGAGAAACAGAATTCGGAAGCACCGGAGAGACCTGTTATAAAGATTCTTAAAGGAGCAGACGGACATGATTATGAGAAGCCGGATTTTAAGGATCTTATGAAGATTCTTACATTATTTATAGTTGATACGATTGATTAGCAATCAGTATCCGGAAAGGTTTGAATGGCAGTATGCATCTTTTTTTGAGGGCAATAGGATTTGCAGAATTTGACGCAGAGGGCGAGAAGAAGTTAATAGAGTCGGCGGCAGCGCAGAGTCCGGAGAATAATCTCCTCATGAAGAAGAATGAATACTACGGAAGAGCAGAGCTGCTGGTGCCGATAAGCGACAGCACGGGCATATGTGTATATGGGGCTCTTGAGGATGTTAAGGATGGCAGTGCTTCGTCATTCAGACCTATTTATTATTATCCGATGCTTATGGGGAGCAGCAGAAGTGACAATGACGAGTTATCGATAGAGCGGCATTATGACAAGGAGTCATATGAAGTTATATGTGACGACCTTAAGCCCGGAGTGACTTTGATGTTCTATCTTCAGAATGCACTTGATTATCTGAGGTACAGACAGGGCAGAGTTGAATCCGGTAAGGAAAAGCCGGATTATTTTATGCTTGACCGCAAGAATCCGGCAGAGAAGGATGCGATAAGCGGCAAGGATGTCATTCTCTCGGCGCTTTCGGTAGGCGGAATGATAATTCTGCCAACAGCAAGCCGCAGCACGTCAAGACGTCCTGTATCAGGCCGTGAGGCAGCTAAGGATGCAGCAAGAAGGAATCTGCTGGCGGCAGCCAAGAATGGTGACCAGGACGCCATAGAGAGTCTTACTATTGATGACCTTGATACATATACAGCGATATCAAGAAGAATTATGAATGAAGATGTTCTTTCAATTGTGGATACTTCATTTATGCCATGTGGTGTTGAGTGCGACCAGTACTCGGTTATAGGTGAGATTCTGGAGGTCGATAATCAGACCAATGTAATCACTGATGAGAAGATATGGATTCTCAAGCTCATTTGCAATGACATCGTATTTGACATGGCGATCAACGAGGCGGACCTTGTCGGCGAACCGGCTGTAGGCAGAAGGTTCAAGGGTGTTGTATGGCTGCAGGGCGAAGTCCTTATCTAAATATATTTGACAAATGTGACAAATACATATAAAATAATAAAGGCTCTTTTGAGCCGGAAGGTTCTCATAGTTAAACGGATATAACAAGCGCCTCCTAAGCGCTAGTTGTGGGTTCGATTCCCGCTGGGAACATTAATTTATAGAAGCGGCAATGGTCGGGGAATCATTGCCGCTTTTTTGTTGGAATAATTTGCATTACGGACGATGAAAGTATAATAAGTTAATTTTGTGACACCACTGGTGACACAAATATGCAGTTAATTTGTTAATACAACTTGCACAAATTTTGGCCATATAGTATATTATGTCTATGAATTGCGGTGGACGTCTTCGGACAACACCTAGAAAGAGCTTGATGCGTCGGGCTCTTTTTTCAATGGCAATGCATATAATAAAGTATAGAATATCTTTATATAAAGAAGAAAAATTCTTTGACTATTTGAGGGATGGGATGTATAATTAAAGTACAAAAAGAGATACTTATAAGGTCGGAACAGAGACCTTAAACCTGTTCCAGTGGTCGGGATGGAGACCGAAAACCCATTCACATTGCAGAATAAACTGTGAAAAATTAGTAGAAGGATGACTGTGTGATCATCCTTCTATTTTACTATATGGAGGTTTAATGGAGGAACAAAAGAGTTTTTCGCAACGCGTAAAAGAAACAGTTATTCAATGTGCAGATTTATATAAGAAATATTATGTTGAATATGAATATTTGCTATGTTCTAAAGCGTTTGAAAAAAATGAATATTATATAGTAAGTGCACATGAAGACAATTATCTGCATCTTACAGGATTACATACAAATCTGGACGCAGCCTCATTTTTCGAGAAGTGTTATAATGGCTCATTGGAAGAATGTGATTTTGATTTTTGTAAAAAGGGGCAGAATGAAAAAGAAGTAAAAGGTTCTGTTAGGAGAAAAATAAATTCGTTACCATCTATTATGAATATGTTTTCTACGGGAACATCGGTTGAAGAAGATTTTGAAAAGAGAGGAAGAAAGCGTTAGCCAATTCTTCCACATTCTCGGATCTGTGGATCAGCAACGAGGATGTTGCGAAGTAGCGGATGGAAAATATGAAACCACATTGTATACGTCGTGTTGTAATGTTACAAAAGGTATTTATTATTACAATACTTATGAAAACCATCAGATCAGTGCAGTAGATATGCATGTAGAAAATCTGGATAGTGATAAAATGATTTGTTATCCAGTAATTCAAGGAGAACGAATCAACTATCAAAATAAAGAATGTTTTGAAATCAGGGATGAGGTAGAAAGGAAAGTTCCATGACAAAAGATGAAGTAAAAAAACTCAGGATGAACAGTCCGGAATCACTACAGTTTTTAAATAATGTTACAAAATTTTATAATTTAATGATGATGTATCGTTGTGCTATTCGGGAGATACAAACTAAACTTGAGGTTTTGGATGATGAATTTTCAGTTGAAAACAATCGAAATCCTATTTCTTTTATAAAAACAAGAATTAAGCAGCCCAATAGTATTTACGATAAACTGCAGAAGATGGGATATGAATTTACAACAGAAAATATACAGACATATCTCAATGATGTAGCAGGCGTTAGAATAGTTTGTGCGTTTATTGACGATATTTATATGATATCAGATTTGATTACCCAACAGGATGATATTAAAGTTATTGAAATAAAAGATTATATAAAAAATCCAAAATCGAATGGTTATCGAAGCTATCATATGATTGTTGAAATTCGCTATAAAAAAGGAATTGAAGAAATGCCTGGCTATGATGAGATAAGTGAAGAATTACTTCATTCTGCAAGAGCTATCATTGAAGCAGATAATGAAATGCAGAGAATAAAAGACAAAATTGGTATGTTCCACGAAATTTAGGGAGAAAACTGAGCAAGTAGGAAGGTGGAAGATATATGAAACAAGATACTTTAGAGGGCAAAGCAAAAACAAAAAATGGGGTAAAACGGCTGTGTTTTTCCATAATCTGCATTCTTCTGGAAGTGATTTTTATTATTACTATCGTAACACGCTTGAATGAATATGCAGAAATCATAAATTTATTTACAAGGATTTTGAGTGGGATCTTGGTTTTGGGATTGTACGCATCAAATAAGACATCCTCTATGAAAATGCCTTGGGTCATCTTAATTCTAATTTTCCCAATTATGGGTGTAGGCCTGTATTTGTTGATTGGTTTGAATGGTGGCACACATAAAATGCGTGAGCGATATGCAGAAATTGATAGCAAATTGTTACCAATGCTTCCGGACAGTCAGGAGTGTTTGAGCAGAATAAAAGAAACAATTCCGAAAGCAGGAAATATAGCAAGTTACATACAAAGAAATTCGCAGTATCCAATCTATCAGAATACGGATATTGTGTATTTTGATGAAGCAGTGAAAGGATTAGAGGCACAGCTTAAGGATTTGGAGAAAGCACAGAAGTTTATCTTTATGGAATATCATGCGATAGAAGACGCTGAAGCATGGCATAAGATTCAAGATGTTCTGGAAGAGCGAGTAAAAGCAGGTGTGGAAGTTAGAGTATTCTACGATGATATGGGTTCTATAGGCTTTATTAACACAGATTTTGTGAAAAAAATGGAGGCAATAGGAATTCATTGCCGTGTATTCAATCCGTTTATGCCAGGTTTAAATCTGTTTTTGAACAATCGTGATCATAGAAAAATAACAGTTATTGATGGAAAAGTCGGATTTACAGGTGGATATAATCTAGCAAACGAATATTTTAATTACACACACCCGTATGGACAGTGGAAAGATACAGGTATTCGTTTAGAAGGAGATGCTGTTCAGTCGCTTACGGTGACATTTTTGGAAATGTGGAATGCAGTAAGTGATAAGGATGCTAATGATTCTGATTTTAGTAAATACCTTTTCCACTATGATTATGCGGCACAGCAAACTGGGTTTGTTCAACCTTATGCAGACAGCCCTATGGATAATGAGCAAGTAGGAGAAGAAGTTTATATCAGTATGATAAATAAAGCTGAAAAATATTGTTGGTTTATGACTCCATATCTAATCATAACAGATGAAATGACGCATGCGTTATGTCTGGCTGCTAAGCGAGGGGTAGACGTAAGAATTATCACACCTGGTATCCCTGATAAAAAATTCATTTATAATATAACTCGTTCTTTTTATCATGGATTAGTTAAACATGGTGTTCGTGTTTATGAGTGGACTCCTGGTTTCTGTCATGCAAAAATGAGTGTGGCAGATGACTGTATGGCAACTTGTGGAACAATTAATCTGGATTATCGAAGTTTATATCACCATTTTGAAAACGGCTGTTTTATGGCAGATTGTCAGGCAGTTGTGGAAATAAAAAATGATCTGATAAGAACGATGGGAGAATGTCGTGATGTGACAGACCAATATCAAACCGGACGAAGTGCATATTTGCGACTGGGACAATTATTTATGAGATTATTTGCTGGATTGCTATAAGAATCTGATGAAACGACCTTTCAAAAAACAGTTGATTTAGAAGTTAACTGTTTTTGAACCTCTTCTCAGACACAAGAACAGCAGATTGCGGGTCTCGAAGCAACCCAAAGAGAAGTCGATGAGTTTATTAACTTGACGGTAGATCGTGATAATTCGGCATCATCCGAAATCTCACGTGCTAAGAAGGACTTTTACAAACAATACTCTTATCTTAAGCCTGACTGCGAAAAGACCGACTGGGAAAAATTTTGCGAAGGTTTGAAAAAGGTCGGTCAGTGGTGTAAAGATCACTGGAAAGAGATCGTTCTGGTAATTGAAATCGTAGTGGCTGTTGTCTGCATTTGTGTTCCTGGCTTACAGGGTATAGGCACTGGCATTCTTATCGGAGCTTTAAAAGGTGCTTTGACCGGTGGCTTGATTGGCGGAATTACCAGTATGCTAACAGGAGGCTCATTCCTAGAAGGATTTGCCCAAGGTGCATTAGATGGTGCCATAATGGGTGGTGCCTTGGGCGGCGTAGGCGGAATCGCCGGCAAATTCATAACCTGCGGTTCTAAATTAGGAAACGCAATCCAGACAACCTCTAAAATCAGCGGGGCCATTTCTAATAGTATGGATGGTTTTGACATGGTATCATTAGGATTGGGGATGATTGATCCTAATAACCCAATCACGGAACTTAACAACAAAATGCATCAGAGCGATGTATACAACAAGTTCCAGATGGGGGTAAGCTTGGTATCTTCGTTCTCAGGTGCTGCTTCTCAGAATATGGCGTGCTTTGTTGCTGGTACATTGGTACTTACAACTGCTGGTCTGCTCGCTATTGAAAAGATAAATCCTGGTGAAGGCGAAGGTCCAGATGATCCTGGGCACGGTCCAAATCGCGGATTTGGCAATAGTGCTTTTCCAGATACTTGGTCCGATGATAATGCTATTAAGGCTGTCGAAGATGTTGCGAATAGTCCAAAATCAATTTGGCAACAAGCTACAGGTCCAGGAAGTGGTCGAAATGCACCGAAAACTATTGGTGGTCCAGATCCAAACGCTCCTCTTACCACAAGAAATGGTAGACCAGTTAGATTTACTGTTGAAGGACAAAACCATAGTTTAGATATTAGAGTGATTGTTGAACCAGGCGGTGAAGGGATAGTAACTGGCTTTCCTATTAATCGCTAATTATGAGAGGAGATTAAAATGGTAAAAGACGCATATGATATGTTCTTCAAAAATATCTCTATGCAATTTCATGACGACTCTCTTGTGAATGCTCTTGTGGAAGATGCTGAAGAACTGGCGAAATATGGAGAAAAACGGGTGGCTCTTGAAAATTTTTTGGAGAACGTTTTAGCTAATGAGGTTACGATTTCAAAAGAAGCTGTCACTTTAGCAGAAAAAGCATTCAGTGATGCTCCAAATGATTATGATATAGAGCTAATAAACGAACTGAAAAAAACCGATGTTACGTAAGGGGATGATTTGGATGCCAATGGACAAAAAAGATCAACTTGCAGAATTAATTTCAAATGCGGAAACTTCCTTTTATAATGGGCAATTACAAGAGGCGTTCAGTCTTTCTTTATCAGCTATAAAACTCGATGAGAACTGTAACATATCAAAGCTCCCGGCAGAGCTCCAATCATGTCAAGGTATATAGCGGAAATGGTGTCAGAAAATACAAATCAGTTCATGGGAAAGGCATTCGGCCAACTTATACGGTGCTACAGATTAAGACGGATTCGCCGGTCAATGGTGCCGATGTGTTCTGGTATGAGGGAAATTGCATCATTCTGGGCAGTAAGAATGTTTATATAGGCTATAGTGATGATTCCATGTCGGTCGTATCCCGGTTTGAACTGGTGATGACGGCCATAAGCGGTGCATTTTTATTATTCCATGCAGTTTCAGCACGGTTGCTCAGTAAGAAAAATCCATATGGCGGGAAGCTTTTCTGGTTTTTTAAATTTTGACCGGTCCGGTAGTTTATCTTTTGTTTGGATATTTTATTATGTTCGCATGGTTAGCCATAATGAT
>OLGZ01000357.1_pt1 | contig 39078 bp, 28 predicted proteins | sample 1605981 | NCBI WGS metagenome assembly OLGZ01 (sample SAMN03283291) | human gut metagenome | biome: human-associated habitat; material: feces | host: Homo sapiens | place: Peru | collected 2012 | reverse complement strand
TCGGTTACACAGGCGAGAACGTTTACAAGCAGGTAAAGGCTTTCTTGGCTGAAGCTTAATTAGTTTGATAAGTTAGGAGTTAGAAGTTTGGTATCAGTTTTTGTCATCAGGCAATCATCTGGTTTACAGCATCTAACTCCTATCACTCTTTTATATTAACCTTGTGATGTAATGAAGAGTTTGCTCTTCGTTCTTCACTTAAAAACTTAAGTATTATGGAAGTAAAGACAGTTGGTATTGCATGCGATCACGCAGGTTTTCCATTGAAGCAATTCGTTTTGGAATATTTGGAAAAGAAGGGTTATCCTGTAAAGGATTATGGTACATACAGCGATGCGAGTGTAGACTATCCTGACTTCGGTCATGCTCTTGCTAATGGTATTGAGAGCGGAGAAGTATATCCAGGTATCGGCATTTGCGGTAGCGGCGAAGGTATCGCCATGACATTGAATAAGCATCAGGGTGTACGTGCCGGATTGGCATGGTGCAAGGAGATTGCTCATTTGGTTCGTCAGCACAACGATGCCAACGTATTGGTACTTCCAGGTCGTTTCGTAGACAACAAGACCGCCGAGGCTATTCTCGACGAGTTCTTTGCCACAACATTCGAGGGTGGCCGTCACGAGCGTCGCGTCAAGAAGATTCCTGTTCAGCAGTAAAGTTCTGAATAGATTAAAAAGAATTAAGGCTGAGTCATCGCATGATGGCTCAGCCTATTTTTATGGAAAGGCTGACTGTCTTTCAACCTAAGAAATCTTTAAGCCATAACACCATTATCATAGAGATATTCCGGAGCGATATCAGCTCCATTATACCAGAAGATAGTTTGGTCTAGTCCGAATTGAACGAACTTTTTCTTGTCCTTCAATTCTGCAAATGCCGGATATTTCAAAAGAGGCTGCAAATCAACCTTCTTCGTCACTCCGTCATTAAATGTACAAAGAAGAGTATAATCTCCTAAATAATCTACATCTTTAACTGTTAGTATCATAATCTTCAATTTTTTAACGTTGTACTTTCTTGATTGTTTCACCTCGCTGAGCCTTATCCCATAATTCCATGATTTCCTCGACATGTTCATCAAGAAAGTCATTTATCAAATGAATGGTTTTAGACTTAGCTCTTCCTTCCACAATTCTATCCTTAATTGTAATTGTGAATTCACCTTCACCACTTCTCACATGTACATGTGGGGGATTATGGTCAAAAGCATAAATATAAATCAATATACCTTGTATAACATATACTGCACCCATACATTTCCCTTTTAAAATCGTAAATACGCTTGCAAAGTTACGCTTTTATTTGGAAAGCGCAAAGAAAAATGAGATTATTTTTTTGTCAATCCAAGATTTTGTAGTACCTTTGTGCCCAAGTATGGCGAGGCAAATGCTAAACCTGCTCTATTTTCGTGGGTTAACGATTAGATTCGTATCGATTCGACTGGAAGTTCTAAACAGAATAGCTCCTACCAAAGCAAAATTCAACAAGTGTGAACTGAAAGTGAGAATGGATGCGCCTAGATATGGCGTATCCTCTCCTTTTGTATTTCACACTTTAGGCCATCTGTGGTAGGAGCTGCCTTGTTTAGAGATACAACAAGGTGGAGGGTACGCTCTTTTTATTCCCTCGAAAAGACATTTTGAGAATTTACAGATTTCAGTAACAAGATTTAAAGCTCCTACCAATTATGCAAACAAATCTAAAGATTGAAACTGCTAGAGATTGTTGTACCCTATAAACAGCAATCACATGGCTCGTATCTATGACAACCTGGAAACCAAGTTCACCGATGGGCTCCAGGGCATTATTTCCAACGTGGGCGTAAAGCGCGTTGACTTCTGCGTGGGTTACTTCAACCTGCGCGGCTGGAACCTTATTGTCAATGAGGTTGACCAGCTATCCGGTGATTTCGTATATGAACAGAACGACCGCATATTCCGCACCTGCCGACTCCTTATCGGCATGCACCGACCAGACGAAGACCTCGTGCGAAGTCTCTATTCCGGCAAGAAACAACTGCCCGATGCCGAGTATGTGCAGAAATGCAGAATAGCCATTGCCCGAGACTTCAAGAAGCAGCTCCTGCTTGGACTCCCGTCGAAAAACGACGAATGGACGCTCCGCCGACTCTCCGCACAGATGAAAGAAGAGAAAGTATGCGTCAAACTCTACCTCCGAGAGCCCCTGCATGCCAAACTCTATCTCGCATACCGCCCAGACGACAACTTCAACCCCATCCAGGCCATCATGGGTAGCAGTAACCTCACCTACTCCGGATTAACCCGACAGGGAGAGTTGAATGCAGAGTTTGCCGATAGCGACAGTGCAGAGAAACTTTCAGAATGGTTTGATGCAAGATGGAATGACAAGTTCTGCATCGATATCACCAAAGAACTGATTGATGCCATCGACAACAGTTGGGCAGGCGAAGAAGATATTCCACCTTATTATATTTATCTCAAGACGGTGTATCATCTCAGTCAGGAAGCACGTTCGGGCATCAAGGAGTTTACACTTCCGCCCGAATTCCGCAACACCCTTTTCGATTTCCAGCAGAATGCGGTGAAGATTGCAGCCAAGCATCTTAACAACGACAAGCGAAACGGAGCCATGATAGGCGATGTGGTGGGTTTGGGAAAGACCATCACCGCCTGCGCCATCGCCAAAATCTACGAGATGACCTACGCCAGCAGCACCCTCATCATCTGTCCAGCCAACCTGCAGGACATGTGGGCAAAATACAAGCAGAAATACGATCTCAAAGCAGACATCGTCTCGATGCAGAAACCCATTGATGTGGAGAACACCTGGAACTACCGACTGATTATCGTAGATGAAAGCCATAACTTGCGCAACAGCAGCGGAAAGCGATATCACAACATTCAGGAATTGATTCATAAACTGGACTGTAAAACCCTACTGCTTACCGCTACTCCATATAACAAGGATTTCTCCGACCTGGCCAACCAGCTAAAGCTTTTCCTGAGCGATGACCAGGATCTGGGCATCCGCCCAGAAGCTTACATCCAAAGTCTGGGAGGCGAACGTGAGTTTCAGCGCAAGCATAGCGACATCCACATCCGTAGCATCAAATCGTTTGAACAAAGCGACAAGACAGATGATTGGAGCGAACTGATGAAGCTCTTCCTGGTTCGCCGCACCCGCACCTTCATTAAGGATAACTTTGCCTTAACCGACGAGAGCAATGGCAGAAAATACCTGCAGTTCCCGGATGGAAGCAAGTCGTATTTCCCCGACCGCATACCGAAAGCCCTGAAGTTCAAGACACAACAGGGCGACCAATATAGCCGTCTCTACTCAGAAAAAATGGTAGCGATGATGGAAGAGCTCCTGCTGCCACGCTACGGACTTACCAGCTATCTGAATGAAGCCAAGGCAGAAGAAGCCTCACGAGCCGAGAAACAGCTCATAGAGAACCTCTCAAAAGCAGGTCAGCGCATCATGGGATTCTGCAAGAGCACCTTCTTCAAGCGAATGGACAGCAGCGGTTTCGCCTTCCTGCTCACCCTGAAACGCCACATCCTGCGCAATGCCATCTTCCTCTATGCCATCGACAACAAACTCAATCTGCCCATCGGCGACGAGAACTCCCTACCCGATGATTTCATGGAAGATGAAGATGCCAACGGAATGTTTGATACGGATGATGATAACCAGGACAGCGATGACCTCATCATCCCTACCGATATGGAATACTACGAGCAGAAAGCCAAGAAACACTATGAACTGCTGATGCAGAAGAATAATGTAAACTGGCTTAACAGCAAGTACTTCAAGCGAACACTCAAGCAGAATCTCAAGAAGGATTGCCAATGCATCATCAAGATGATTCAGCTCTGCGGACAATGGAAAACGAAGGAAGACCAGAAACTCAACGAACTGTACAAGCTCGTAACAGAAACCTATCCGAAAGACAAGATCGTGCTCTTCACCCAGTATTCCGACACCGCCAAGTATCTCTGCCGCCAACTCCGCAAGAAGAATGTGGAGCAGATAGATATCGCTACGGGCGACAGCAAGAACACTACCAGCATCGTGGAGCATTTCTCACCAGTGAGCAACGAGAAGAACTATCCTGCCGACCAGCAGAGCCGAATCCTCATCGCCACCGATGTACTGAGCGAAGGTCAGAACCTGCAGGATGCGCATATCATCATCAACTACGACCTGCCATGGGCGATTATCCGACTCATTCAGAGAGCCGGACGTGTGGACCGTATCGGACAGCAGAGCGACCACATAGACTGCTATTCCTTCTTCCCTGCCGATGGTGTGGAACAGGTTATCAACCTGCGTAAGCGCCTGAACGACCGCATCAACGAGGCTGCTAACGTAGTGGGAAGCGACGAGGTGTTCTTCGAGGGCAACGAGCAAAACCTGCGAGATATGTATAATGAAAAGAGTGGCTCGCTCGACGATGTGGACGACAACGATGTGGACCTGGCTTCACAGGCATACCAGATATGGAAGAATGCCACCGATGCCAAACCCGAACTGAAACGCATCATCCCACACCTGAGCAACATGATCAATGCCACCAAGGCTACCACCGACAGGCAGAACGATGGCGTCATCACCTACGCCCAGACACGAAGCGGATTCGATGTGCTCTCCTGGTACAACAGCAAGGGCGAAATCGTGAGCCAGTCGCAGAAGCGCATCCTGCAGGCCATGGAATGCAATGCCGACGAGCCCAATGTGGAACCAGTCGACCAGCATTACGACCTGGTAAAGAAAGCCATAGACAACATCGGCGACGAGAACACGCATGTGGGAGGCATTTTGGGCAGCAGATTCAGTACCCGCTACAAGATCATCCAGCGGTTGGAACGATATTACGAAAAGCCTGTAGATCTCTTCTTCTCCGATGAGAACAAGGAAGAGCTGAAATATGCCATCAACGACATCTACAACTATCCGCTCCAGGAAACCGCCAAGTTTAATCTGGGAAGAATGATGCGACAGAACAACGTGAGCAACGACGACCTGGTGGAGTATGTGCTCGACATGCGCAAAAACAGCCAGCTCTGCATCATCGACGAAGATACCAACTCCAACAAAGAGCCGAAAATCATCTGTTCGATGGGTTTGAGATGGAGATAATCTCATTCAAAATAATTCAAGACATGACAAGAAAAGAATTCAACCAATATATACAGGAAGCCAGTTTTCTGGAACTGTTCGTCACAGAAATGGGATGGAACAACCCCAAGGGCATGACCGATATCCTAGTGCCCCACATCGACGAAATTGACTACGAGATGGAGGCCATTGCCGAGCGCAATGGTTTCCAGATACTTACCTGCCTGGTAGAGAAGATACCGACAGCCTCTACCTGCAAGAAGATAGACATCAAACTGCGCCAGCAAGCCCACGACTACATCTGCATCTACATAGAGCAGCAGGGCTTCCATCACCAGTGGGTTGCCCCGGTAAACAAAGTGGAAAAGCGCGACATCGTAACCATCGAGTATACCAGCGTAGCCCAGGCAGAGTTACTTTACACCAAGATTCCCGACCTGAGCTTCGATTTTAACGAAGAAACCACCATTATGGATGTGAAGCAGCGCATCCAGGGAGCCTTCATGGTGAATTCCGAGAAGATAACCAAGGATTTCTACGCTGGATTCAAGAAAGAGCATACCCAGTTTGTGAAATATATCACAGGCATCAACGATGAGATAGCCGACGACAAGAAGAACAAGGAGAAGCAATGGTATGCATCCGTGATGCTCAACCGCCTGATGTTCTGTTATTTTATCCAGAAGAAAGGTTTCCTAGATATGAACGAGAACTATCTGCGCGACAAGCTCAGCATGGTGCAGCGAGAGCGTGGAGAGAACGAATTCTTCCAGTCATTCTACAAGGGTTTCCTGATACATCTCTTCCATGAAGGGCTGAATGGGCACCAGCGTAACGAAGCATTTCTCAGCAAATATGGCCGCATACCCTATTTGAACGGAGGCATGTTTGATTTTCATGACATCGAAAAGATGTTCAAGGATATTGACATCGACGATGAGGCATTCCTTCATCTCTTCGATTTCTTCGATAAATGGCGCTGGCATCTGGATACCCGCATCACGGCATCGGGCAAAGACATCAACCCCGACGTACTGGGCTACATTTTTGAGCAATACATCAACGACCGTGCCCAGATGGGAGCCTACTACACCAAGGAAGACATTACGGAATACATAGGCAAGAACTGCATCCTGCCCTTCCTTTTCGACAGCGTTAAGAAGACCACCTCTGAGAAGGATTTCAAGGAAAAGGGATACATCTGGCAAACCCTGCAGCAGAGTGGCGACAAATATATCTATGATGCTGTGAAACACGGATATGCAACAGATTGGCTCTCGCTCATCCCGGGCGAGATAGCAGAGGGTGTGGATACCACCCGACCTCAACTCCTAGAGCGCCGAAGCCATTGGAACGATCGTACTCCGGAGCCGTTCAATCTGCCTACGGAGATATGGCGAGAAACCATCGAGCGATTCCAGCGCTGCGATGATTTGCTGCAAAAGATTAGTGCTGGCGAGATTCACGAAATCAACGATTTCATCACCTACAATCTCGATATCCGTCAGTTTACATACGATTTATTGTTACATACAAAAGACCATCTCTTGGTAGAGCATTTCTATCATGCGATGCAGCATGTCTCTATCCTAGACCCTACCTGCGGCAGTGGCGCCTTCCTGTTTGCAGCCATGAACATTCTGGAACCATTGTATGAAATCTGCATTACCCGCATGGAAGAGTTCCATCAGAAGAACGAGAAGTTATTCGTTGCTGAACTTGAAGAGATTAGTAAGAAGTATCGCAGTAATATTCAGTACTTTATCTATAAGAGCATCATTCTCCGCAACCTCTATGGCGTTGATATCATGGAAGAGGCTGTAGAGATAGCCAAGTTGCGCCTGTTCCTGAAAATGGTGGCGGTAGTGGAAGTAAATCCAAGACTCGACAATCTCGGCCTGGATCCGTTGCCTGATATCGACTTCAACATTCGTTGCGGCAACACTTTGGTGGGATATGCTACGGAAAAGGAATTGGATGATGACTTGAATTATGGCGACATGTTTGCCAAGCAGGAGTTCAAGGATAAGGTAGAATTAGAGATGGAGGTTGTGGCTCGTGCATACGAGCAGTTCAAGGACATTCAGCTTACTTCGCAGGAGGAGGCAAGCGAGTTCAAGGAGTCTAAAATGCAGCTCAAGGCAAAGCTTTCTGGGCTTAACGACTTGCTGAACCATAAGCTTTTTTCTTCAATGGTATCAGATGCCAGCATTTCGTATGAAGAATGGCTCTCTAGCCACCAGCCTTTCCATTGGTTGGCGGAATATTATCATATCATGCATAGCAATGGTGGCTTTGATGTTATCATTGGCAATCCGCCGTATGTGGAATACAAAGAATCTAAAAGTACATATAAGATAAAGGATTATGAAACTCTTTCATGTGGAAACCTATATGCCTTTGTCATGGAAAGAACTAAAAAGATTATTAATCACATGTCCATTTATGGTATGATTGTTCCACATTCTGGCTTCTGTACAGACAGAATGGGCAAAGTCATAAACCTATTTGGAGAAGATAAATTCTGGTTGTCATTCTATGATGTAAGACCTTCAAAATTATTTGATGGTGCTGATCAAAGATTAGCTATATTCATAACAAAGTTCAATCATAATGATGGCTTAAACTATACTTCAAAATATTATAGATGGAATCCGATTAGCAGATCTTATTTATTTAAGAATCTAAAATATGTACAATATCTTAATAATAGCCCAATAGAGAATTCTATTCCAAAGATTAATACAAAAATAGAAACTTCGATCATCAAAAAACTGCAAGGTTTCAAAAAGTTATTATATTTGGAGAAGAAAGATGGCAAATATTTTATGTACTATCATAATGCACCACGTTATTGGATTAGAAGCACAGACTTCATACCCTATTTTAGAAATGATAAAGGCTGTACTATCTCTACCCAGATAAAGAAAATTTGTTTTGAGGAATCTATTTCATTAAATAACTCTATTTTGGTGATTAATTCTTCTCTGTTTTATTTATGGTTTATAGCATTCTCTGATTGTCGACATCTTAATAATAGAGAAATAGAAAATATGCCAATTATAACAGAGAATACAAATCATTCAATATTAAAGTCGTTAATGGCAGATTATCAATCTCACAAAAAGAGGAAAGAAACATATTACAAAGCTACAGGAAATGTTATATATGACGAGTATTACCCAAAGCTTTCCAAGCCCATCATCGATGAAATCGATAAGCTTCTGGCGAAGCATTACGGCTTTACAGAAGAAGAGCTCGACTTCATCATCAACTACGACATTAAGTATCGTATGGGAGATGAGCTGAACAAGGACGAGGAATAAACGAAAATTCCCTGTTGCTGATGCTACTTAACAAGCATCCATCGGCAATAGGGAATTTCGTTATATTGTTCTATTGTTTTATCCTTCAGAATTATAAAAGTCTAGCAAGGGTGTACAGATACTACCTTTGCCACATGTCCCTTAGGAATGCCTGGTACAACTATCGAATAGCTAACAGGATATTTCTTTTCAAACTCTTCAATAGGAAGAGTGAATACTTTTAATTTCTTTTCCTTCATAACTTACTCCTTTCTTAAATAGCATATCAAACTAAGCCATTCTTCTTCAATAAATCTGTCAATTCTTTCCCCTTTAAAGTACTCCGCTCCGATTTATCATAAACATAAAGCAAGCCGAGACCATCCTCTATATCAGCTAACACAACTGTTATAATACGGGCACCGCCACTTTTACCAGTTCTTTTCGATTTGATAGCCATACGAACCTTACGCAAGCCACCACCTAAATCTGCACCTAAAGAGGGGGAAGAACTCAACTCATTCATTAATTCCTTCAAATCAGATTTAAACGACTTGTAGCGCTTATTCAATCGCTTAGCTTCTCTTTCAAAAGAAGGGAACGTATATATCTTACAACTCATTCAACACATCCTCCAATGGTTTAAGCTCTAGCTTTCCTTCACGATAGGATTTCAGCTCATGGAGGGCATTGTCAAAACCTGAAAGAATTTCTTCTTTAGTCATACAAGGTTCTTCTTGAACCATACACGCCTCATTTACCTCTTTATTTACAAAGAGGTTTCTTATCCTATCCAAAAGATGGATATCTTGTGTATTAAGCACCTGACGAATAATATCATTCTGTGCTGCTTGTATATTTAATGCTGTCATACAAACTCCTTTTTTAAAATTTGCTTTCTAAATATATCACTTATTTTCTGCAAAAGTACACAGAAGTTTTCAAAATACCAAATATTTTCAGGCAAATCTACAAAAAAGCTGGTATTTCCTTTGATTTTCAGCGGATTATTCGTATTTTTGCATCGTTATAAATATAAATTCTTTATATGCCAGAGATACTGTCACATATAGGAAACCTGGACTTGCTGAAACGACCAAAGACTGCGTTTCTCTGTTCCAGCAAGACTACAAGCCGAGACATACTTAAAAGTTTCGACTGGGCTACAAGTATGCCTAAGGATTCCTGCATCATCAGCGGATTCCAAACAAAACTGGAAAAGGATGTGCTGCAACTTCTCCTGAAGCGCCACATCCCAGTCATCATTGTGTTGGCTAGAAAAATGTATAAGGAACTACCTGCTGAAATTCAATCAGCCATCGACAGCAACGAAGCCCTCATTCTCTCTCTCTCCCATCTTCCCCGCAACTCCAAGCAAAGCGCTCTGACTAGGAACAAATACATCATCAGCATCGCTGACAATGTAGTATTTGGAGCTTTAACCCCAACCAGTTCACTAGCTAACCTGGCAGAAGAACAGAAACAACTTGGAATAGAAAGGCACGCAAGCGTATGATATCAAAGGATAATGCGTATGATACAATCGCAGAATACGGAAGAAGTTGTCGGAAAAGACAGATGAAGTTGTCGGAAAAGATAGTATAGGTTTTCGGAGAATTAAGCTCCGAAGGCCGCACAACAGCTGTTGTGCGCTTGCATAACAGCTGATATGCGCTCGCACAACACCTGTTGTGCATGCGTAGACCAGCTGATGGGCGCCTACAGCAAACCAACATTACTCGCTGATGTTTTTATCAATCATTTTGCCACAAAAAACACAGTCCTATTTGTTATCTTACCGGAACAACCCTATCTCAAAGAAACCCAAAAAAGGAATGCCACACTAGGTGACATCCCCATATGAGAATCAAATACTCAATCTTTACTTGCTCTCAGCCTCAGCCTGCTTGGTCTCTGCTGCGTTAGGACCATAGTAGCCGTAGTAAGCCTGGTAACGGGTGTAACCCCAGTTAGCCTGAGCCTTCTCTGGATCGAGCTGCTTTGCCTTGTCAAGAACCTTGATAGCCTCCTGGTAAACAACCTTGCGACCGTTAGGATCCTGCAAGTTACCAGCCTTGCTGTTGTAGCAAGCACCCAGATAAGTAAGAACAACTACGTTATCCTCCTTTGCAGCAAGAGCCTGCTTCAAACACTTGATAGCGTTGTCTGCATCGTTCTTCTGGATATACATCATACCCTTGTTGGCAAGAGCTACAAAGTTGTTAGGGTTCTTTGCAATAGCTGCGTCCAAAAGTTCAGTCTGCTCCTTCTCCATCTTCAATGAAGAGTACATAGAGTTCAAACCATCGAGAACAACCTCATTGGTCTCGTCCTTTGCAAAGATATCCTTGAGCTTGTTAACATAGGCAAGAGAATCCTCGTGAGTCTTCAAGCCGTCCTTCATTACATAGAGCTTGAGGTTGAGGGCATCCTTAGCCTCCTTCTCACTCTTCATGGCGATGTCGCAATACTTCTCGCAACGGGCAGCATCCTTAGCCTGGTATGCATAACGGGCTGCAAAGAGAGCAACCTGACCGATATACTCCTTCTCGCCATCCTTCTGCTTCTGGTCTACAGAAGCGAAGAGAGGCTCATTGTCTGTATCGAGGAATGCACCCCAATACTTCAATACCTCATCAGCCTTATTGTTCTGAGCTGCAGTCTGACCCGCATTAACGAGCTGAACACGAGCACCCCATACACGGCTAGCGTTGTTGTTAAACTTAGGAGCAACCTTACCCTTAGCGTTAGGAAGCTGGTCGTACTTGTAGCACTCAATAGCATTGACCAATGCATTGTAAGCGCCCTCAGACATAGCAACCTCGTCAACCGGGTCGTTCTTCTTCATGATCTGATTGGTCTGCTGGATGCTCTGCTGGTCGTTGAACTGCTTCATAGCGAGATCAACGAGCTTGTTGTAAGCCTTGGCCTTCTCTGCATCGTTAGCCATCTGACCCAAATTCTGCTTAACCAAAGCCTCAGCCTCGGCATAAGTCTTAGCCTTCATGACTGCCTTGAGAGCGTCACTGTCGCCTGCGAATGCTGATGTGGCACCTAGTACCATCATAGCAGCTACTAAAAACTTTTTCATTTTTCTTAATGAGTTTAAAAGTTGTTGTTATTTATTTTTTACGCGTCTTTTCTTTATTCGAAATCTACGTTGCCCGAATCGGTATTCTCTGCATCAGATGCTTCGTCAGCGAGATGAGCCTCAGCCTCAGCAGCCTCTTCGGCAGTCTTGGCACCTACGGTATCATTCTCTATCTCCTCGCTCTTCTTAGCCCAGGCAGAACGGCTCTCCTCTTCTACAGAAGCCTCGAGCTCAGAACTCATCACCTTGCATACGCTGGCAATGACATCATTCTTCTTGGTAAGATTGATGAGGCGGACACCCTGAGTAGCACGGCCCATGACACGGCAATCGGCTACGGCAAGACGAATCACGATACCACTCTGGTTGATAATCATGAGGTCGTTATCATCTGTTACGTTCTTGATAGCTACCAGTCGACCGGTCTTGTCGGTAATATTCAGTGTCTTCACACCCTTACCGCCACGCTTGGTAACGCGGTAATCGAGTACGTCAGAACGCTTACCATAACCCTGCTCGCTCACTACCATCACGGTTTCCTTCTCAGGATCGTTGACAACAATCATACCTACTACGGCATCATTACCCTCATCGAGGCGCATACCACGAACACCGGTAGACGTACGACCCATTGTACGGATCTCGTTCTCGTCGAAACGGACAGCACGACCATTGCGGTTGGCAATAATCAGCTCGTTATGACCATTTGTCAGACGAACATCTACCACCTCATCGCCCTCTACGATGTTGATAGCAATCACACCGTTGGCACGTGGACGGGAATATGCCTCCAGACAGGTCTTCTTCACCGTACCATTCTTGGTAGCGAATACTACGTAATGGTTGTTGATGAACTCTGCATCATTCAAACCTCTCAGACGGAGGAATGCATTCACCTGGTCATCGCTCTCGATGTTGAGGAGGTTCTGGATGGCACGACCCTTGGAGTTGCGGTCGCCCTCAGGAATCTCGTAACACTTCAACCAGTAGCAGCGGCCCTTCTTGGTGAAGAACAGCATGGTCTGGTGCATGGTAGCAGGATAGATATACTCGGTGAAGTCCTTATCACGGGTACGGGCGCCCTTAGAACCTACTCCACCACGAGCCTGCTCACGGAACTCTGACAATGGGGTGCGCTTGATATATCCGAGATGACTCACGGTGATAACCACTGGGTCATTTGGATAGAAGTCTTCTGGATTGAACTCATGGTCATCAGGCTTAATCATGGTGCGACGTGCGTCACCATACTTCTCCTTCACCTCGTTGAGTTCATCCTTCATTACCTTCTTGCAGAGCTCAGGATCGTTCAGAATCTGGTTCAAGTAGTCGATGGTCTTCATCAACTCGTTAAATTCATTGTGCAACTGCTCCAGACGCAAGCCTGTCAACTGGCTGAGGCGCATATCAACGATGGCCTTACTCTGAAGTTCATCGAGTTCGAAGCGCTTCTCCAAGTTGCGCTGAGCATCAGAAGGAGTCTTGCTGGCTCTGATAATATGTACCACCTCGTCGATGTTGTCGCAGGCAATGATCAAGCCCTCGAGAATATGAGCACGCTCCTGAGCCTTCTTCAGTTCGAACTGGGTGCGGCGGATTGTAACATCATGACGATGCTCTACGAAATACTTCACACACTCCTTCAAGCTCAAAAGACGTGGACGGCCATTAACAAGAGCGATGCAATTCACTGAGAATGAACTCTGAAGAGCTGTCAGCTTAAAGAGTTTGTTCAAAAGAACATTAGCATTGGCATCACGCTTTACATCAACAACGATACGCATACCCTGACGGCCAGACTCATCATTTACATTAGCAATGCCATCTACTCTGCCTTCCTTGGCAAGGTCAGCAATAGCCATCACGAGCTGCTCCTTGTTAACACCATAAGGAATCTCGGTGATAACAATCTTATCATGGTTTTCACCACTTTCAATCTCGGCAGTGGCACGAACCACGATTCTGCCTCGACCCGTTTCGTATGCATCCTTCACTCCCTGGATACCATAGATGGTAGCACCGGTTGGGAAGTCAGGAGCAGGGATATACTGCATCAATCCATCGGTGTCGATGTCAGGATTATCGATATATGCACAGCAACCGTCAATTACCTCACCCAGGTTGTGGGTAGGCATATTGGTAGCCATACCTACTGCAATACCGTTACCACCATTTACCAGAAGATTAGGAATCTTGGTAGGCATCACGGTAGGTTCCTGCAGGGTATCATCGAAGTTGTTGGTCATATCAACCGTTTCCTTGTCAAGGTCATCCATGATATGCTCACCCATCTTGGAGAGGCGGCACTCAGTATAACGCATGGCAGCAGGAGAGTCACCGTCAACAGAACCGAAGTTACCCTGTCCGTCAATCAAGGTATAACGCATGTTCCACTCCTGTCCCATACGCACCAGAGCGCCGTAAACAGAAGAGTCGCCGTGAGGGTGATACTTACCGAGCACCTCACCAACAACACGCGCACATTTCTTATAAGGTTTGTCACTGGTGTTTCCAATGCCGAGCATACCGTAAAGAATACGGCGGTGCACAGGCTTGAAACCATCGCGTACATCAGGGAGGGCACGAGCCACGATAACTGACATCGAATAATCGATGTAGCTCGACTTCATCTCCTCCTCAATGTTGATCTTCATGATTCTATCATGATCCATTGTCTGATTTTCGTCCATTTCTTATATTAATGTATTATTGTTTATTCGTTACTTTCAAAACGCCTGTTTTCCATCCGGAAATCGCGTTTAAGGGCATTTCCTTGCGTTCTAAGCCGTTTTACCCTTTTGAAATTCCCGACAAAGATACAAAAAAAAATGATACTAAAACGCTTTAGAGGCGAAAAATCGCATTATTTTAGCATTATTTGTATTTTAACAATGCAAAAAAGTTGGCATATCATTTGCTATTATTGAAAATAATGTGTACTTTTGCACTGAGATATTTAAAAATATAAGCAAATATGATAAATCCGTTTTCACATATACAGGACATACTGAACAGAAGTAGCAAAGAAGCAGCACGCACCTTGGGAAGAGAAATCAGCGTGGAGCATCTGATGCTGAGTCTGATCAGCCAGAACGACAGCGATGTCAACAAGCTTCTGAAGGGCGCAGACATCAGTCCGATGGCTTTCAGCGGAGTCCTTAACAGCAAACTGGAAAAGCGTGTGGAAGAAACTCCTGCCGATAACGTGAAGGAGAACAGCCACATCCCATTCAGCCAGATAACAGACAGCATTATCAGAGACTCTATCCGCGAGGCAAACAACTACGAGCACTCCAAGATTGTAGAGCCAAGACATCTGCTGCTTGCCATCTTGAGAAATGACAAGAACCCTGTAGCCAACTGGCTGAGTCAACTGGGCTTAAGCTACGACCGTGCCATAGAAATGCTCTATCCTACAGACAAGGATGATGAGCAGAAGACAGAAGAGCCGAAGGATTTCAAAATGGAAGCACAAACACCAGATTCAGAAACCCCTGCTGCTGACAGGCAGGAGGAAGCAGAGAACCTGGAGATGGCTGGTGGAATAGAAGCAGAAGATGACTACAACGAGCAGAACGACATGATGGAAACTGACGAAGAGCCATTCGATATGGAAAAGGACCAGAACCCGATGAGAATGTCTACCCGTCCGAATGGAACTCCGCGCAAAAAGAGCAGCACCCCTACCATCGACAAATTCAGTTTCGACCTGACCAAGGCTGCAGCCGATGGAAAACTGGATCCTGTCGTGGGCAGAGAGAAGGAGATTCAGCGTGTGCTCGAGATTCTGGGTCGCAGAAAGAAGAACAACCCAGTATTAATAGGTGAACCGGGCGTAGGAAAGAGTGCCATCGTAGAAGGACTGGCACAGCTCATCAACAACCAGGAAACATCGCCTATGTTCTTCAACAAGCGTCTGGTAAGTCTTGACCTGACTGCCATCGTTGCAGGAACCAAATTCCGCGGACAGTTTGAAGAGCGTATCAAGAATGTCATCAAGGAACTGGAGGACCATCCGGAGATCATCATCTTCATAGATGAGATTCACACCATGATAGGCGCAGGTTCCGGCGAAGGAAGCATGGATGCCGCCAACATTCTGAAACCAGCCCTGGCAAGAGGTATCATCCAGTGTATCGGTGCCACCACGCTCGATGAGTATCGCAAGAGCATTGAGAAGGACGGAGCCTTGGAGCGCCGTTTCCAGAAGGTTATCGTTGAACCTACTACACGCGAAGAGACCCTGCTGATACTGCACAACATCAAGGAACATTACGAGAAGCATCACTGTGTGAGATATACAGACGAGGCTCTCGAAACATGTGTCAAACTGACAGAGCGCTATATCACCGACCGCCACTTCCCAGACAAGGCTATCGACGTGATAGATGAAGCCGGCTCGCGCGTACATATTAATAATGCAAGTGTTCCTGCTCCATATATCAAGCTGGAAAAAGAACTGAAAAAGATAATCAGCAAGAAGCAGCAGGCTGTAGCAAACCAGAACTTCGAGATGGCAGCCTCATGCAGAGATGCCCAGACCAAGATCGAGAAAGAGATTGAGGACATGAAGGCGCAATGGCAGCAGGGAGAGATTGGCGAATATGTTGAGGTGACAGCCGAAGACATTGCCAACGTTATCAGCATGATGACCGGCGTACCGGCCCAACGCATGGCTGAGGGTGAAAGCAAACGTCTGAAAGATCTGGAACACAACCTGAAGCACAAGGTGATTGCTCAGGATAATGCCATCAACAAGATGGTAAAGACCATTCTGAGGAACCGTGTAGGCTTGCGCGACCCTAACCATCCTATTGGCGTATTCATGTTCCTGGGTCCTACAGGTGTAGGTAAGACCTATCTTGCCCAGAAACTTGCCGAGGAAATGTTTGGTTCGAAAGATTCACTCATCAGAATAGACATGAGCGAATTCTCCGAGAGTTTCAACACCTCACGTCTGGTAGGTGCACCTCCAGGATACGTAGGCTATAACGAAGGTGGACAGCTGACCGAAAAGGTACGCCGCAAACCATACAGCATCGTATTGCTCGACGAAATCGAGAAAGCCAACAGCAAGGTATTCAACCTGCTCTTACAGGTACTCGACGAAGGCAGACTTACCGATGGCAACGGCCGACTCATCGACTTCCGCAACACCATCATCATCATGACCTCTAACGCAGGAACCCGCCAGCTGAAAGATTTCGGCAGAGGCGTCGGCTTTACTTCTGCAGGTATAAAAGGCGGATTGGCGATGGATGAGAAAGACAAGGAGTATGCCCGCAGCATCGTCCAGAAGAGTCTGAGCAAGCAGTTTGCTCCAGAGTTTCTGAACCGTCTCGATGACATCATCACCTTCGACCAGTTGGATCTCAATGCCATCAAGCGCATCATCGACCTCGACCTGGAAGGACTGGTCAAGAGAATAGAAGACTTGGGATTCCATTTCCAGATTACCGAAAAGGCAAAGGAGATGGTAGCCAAGAAGGGATACGATGTGCAGTTTGGTGCCCGCCCACTCCGCCGCGCCATCCAGACCTACATCGAAGATTCCGTTTGCGAGATGTTACTCGATGGCACAATGAAGCCAGGCGACACTATCTCGGTAGGCAAAAATTCGAAAAAAGAAGAATTGACATTCAAGAAACTATAATCTGAAGAGGGACTATCCACTGGCGATAGTCCCTCTTTTGTTATGAACCCGGTATAGCAACCAACGAACTTTAGTTAATAAGAGTTAACCACGAGAAAAGTTTAGGCAATAATTTCTTATTTCAAAAAATATTCATTACCTTTGCATCTGCTTTAGGGCAAAAAGCCATGATGGCTCAGTTGGTAGAGCAACGCATTCGTAATGCGTGGGTCGCGGGTTCGAGTCCCGCTCGTGGCTCTTTCTTGTGAAAGGAGTTAGTATTTTCCTTCGCGAGATTAGCACATCGGTAGTGCACGGGCTTCCCAAGCCTGTGAGGCGGGTTCGACTCCCGTATCTCGCTCAGAACATCAGTAACCCAGGGTTCAGCCCTGGGTTTCTTGTTTTATTAACATCTTTTCAATCTTCTACAACAACAAAATAACTCATTTCGAGTTATTATATAAATTAAACTAAGATAAAAGAATAATAATGAAGAAACATATCATACTTGTACTGGCGCTCGTCCTGTCTTCAGGACCTCTTTTCGCACAGAGTTCACACATGACCGATGATCAGGTCATGAGCTTTGTGGTGAAAGAACATGAGCGTGGCACAGCCAATTCGCAGATTGTTACCAAACTGATGCAGAAGGGCGTAGACATCTCCCAGATTCGACGTGTACGCAATAAGTATCAGAAGATGTCGCAGCAGAACGAGCTCTACAGCACAACCGCTGCAGGAAATGCAGGCAACAAGAGAATGCGGACCAATAATGGTAAGCATAGAGAAGATTACCAGGACAAGGACAAAGAGAAGCAGGCTTCAACCTATAGCAACTATCGCATCCAGAGCAAGCAGAACGACAGCTACTACTCATCTTATGATGAAACCAACCCAGATTATGACGATTTCAGCAAGGAAATGAACGCCCTGGTACCCGATACAGCTACCATGGTAAAACAGCTGCAGGCTGAGCTCAACCAGAAGCGCAGTAAGGTTTTCGGCCGTGACATCTTCAATAACAAAGACCTCAGTTTCGAGCCAAACATGAACATCGCTACCCCACAGAACTATCGTCTGGGGCCTGGCGATGCCGTCATCATAGATATCTATGGCGCCTCTCAGAAAACCATCGAGAGCACCGTTTCGCCAGATGGTGAAGTAACCATCGAGGGTTATGGACCGGTCAGCGTTTCAGGCTTAACCGTAGCTCAGGCTAATGCCCGCCTGCGCAATACCGTGGGCAGCAGATACCGTTCAAGCCGCATCAAACTTACCGTAGGACAGACCAAGACCATCATGGTAAACGTGATGGGCGAGGTTAAGATTCCGGGCACCTATACCCTCTCAGCCTTCGCTACCGTATTCCATGCACTCTACATGGCTGGCGGAACCAACGATCTGGGTACATTGCGAAACATCAAGGTATACAGACACAACAAACTGGTAACGGTTGTTGATATCTACGACTATATTCTGAACGGCAAACTGACGGGTAATGTCCGCCTTGCTGACAACGATGTCATAGTAGTAGGTCCATACGATTGTCTCGTAACCATCGCCGGAAAGGTTAAGCGCCCGATGATTTACGAAATGAAGAAGAACGAGAGTGTCAATTCCCTTCTGAAGTATTCCGGTGGTTTTACAGGCGATGCTTACAAGAAATCAGTAAGACTGAACCGCAAGACCGGCAGAGAACGTGCCGTATATAATATAGAAGAGTTCGACTTCTCCAGTTTCCGTATCGATGACGGCGACTCAATCAGCGTAGACAGCATCCTGCCACGCTACGCCAACACTGTAGAGGTGAAAGGAGCCGTATTCCGTCCGGGCATGTACAATCTGGGCGAAGAAATCAACAGCGTACGCACCCTTGTAGAGCATGCCGAAGGATTGACAGAGGAGGCATTCACAAACCGTGCCGTAATGCACCGCATGAAGTCAGACCGCTCACTCGAAGTAGTAAGTGTAGACATTGCCGGCATTATGAACGGCAAGACTCCAGATATCCCATTGAAGGAGAACGATGTCCTCTTCATCCCTACCCGACAGGAAAAGATTGTAGAGCGCACCCTCACCATCCGTGGCGAAGTGCAGTATCCAGGCGTCTATCAATATGCCGACAATGAGACCCTCGAAGACTTCGTTCTTCAGGCAGGCGGCTTAACCGACAAGGCTTCAACCGTTAATGTAATGGTAAGCCGTAGAGTAATGGATGCCAAGGCTTTACGTCCAGATAGCGTTATCGCCAAGACCTACACCCTATCTCTCAAAGACGGCTTCGTTATCGACGGCACCCCAGGCTTCAAGCTGATGCCATTTGATGAAGTAATGATCCGTCAAAGTCCGGCTTATGTAGAGCAGCAGAACGTATCGATTACCGGTGAAGTGATGTTTGCCGGTCTCTATACATTAGACCGTCGCAACGCCCGCCTGAGTGAACTCTTCAAGAAGGCAGGTGGAGCTACCGACCAGGCATATCTCAAGGGAGCCCGCATCATCCGCAAAGCCAACGAACAAGAGAAGCTGCGCATGGAGGCAGTATTGAAGATGCAGCGCGAAGAGATGCAGAAAAATCTTCTGCAGCTAGCCTCCAGCAGCAACAATGCCAGTGCCATCTCGCAGACCTCTAAGGATGTAGAGCGCACCAACATAGAGAAGTTCAATGTACCTAGTGAATACCCTGTAGGTATCGATCTTCCTGAGGCATTGGCGAATCCAGGCAGCGATGCCGACATCATCTTGCGCGAGGGCGACCGTCTGGTCATTCCTCAGTACAATGGTACGGTAAAGATCAACGGTGCTGTAATGTTTGCCAATACGGTAGCCTACGAAAAGGGCAAGAAGGCAAGCTACTATATCGATCAGGCAGGTGGTTTTGCCTCAGATGCATTAAAGAGCAAGGCATACATCATCTATATGAATGGTAAGGTAGCCAAGCTCTCTCATGGTGCCAAAGTGCAGCCAGGCAGCGAGATTGTCGTCCCAGCCAAGTTGAAGCGCAAGATGAGTACCGCAGAAATGATGAGTATGGGAAGCAGCATGAGCAGCATCGCCGCCATGATTGCTACGATTGCTAATATGAGTAAGTAATTGAGTGAAACATGATGGCAATAAAACTCTTGCCAAATGTCCTCATTTCAAATGATTTGAAGAAAAGTTGTAATTTTACAAGAAATAACATAAAAATAAAGAAAATGGACTTAAATACATTAATAAATGCTAGATTAGAAATGATGGGCAACGACAGACCATCAAGTTCTTGCAGTACGCATGGTAATACAAGAAAAGAAGCTATTGCACAAGCAATAGAATTTCTCCAACGCGAATACGAATCTAACGACACCGACGAGCCATCAGAATATGGCTATCGAGTCGATGTAGAAATCTTTAAGAAAGGCAAGCCGAGATTCTAAAATAGTTTTTTGCCAAAAACTCGGAGAATCTGGGTAATCGTTGTACTTTTGCATAGAAAAATAAAAGTAGATAGAAAAATGAGTGAAAATACAGAATATAGTTATAAAACAGCAGATCAAGCATCCGCTAATCTCGTTCATCTGGTTTCTTTACTAAAAAAGAAACTTTTAGCTATCCTAATATTTACCTTTAGTGTGATGATACTGACTGGCATATACATTTTCAGTTTGCCAAGAACGTGGAAATCAGATACAATACTCCTGCCTGAATCATCAGCAAATTCGGTATCGGGAAATCTTGGTTCAATAGCAGCAATTGCTGGAATAAAAATGAATACAGGTTCGACAGAAGATGCTATCTACCCTGAGTTTTATCCAAAAGTATTAGGCTCTACTGTATTCCTTACCGAATTGCTCAAACAAGAAATTACCGTATCTCGCCTTCATAAGAAGGTGAGCATCTTTGAGTATTTTGAAAATTGTCAGATAAAACCATGGTGGAGCAAATTGTTCAATTCAAAGAAGGAAATTATAAACTCAAATGTAAATCCTACACATATATCCAAACAGCAACAGACTATTGTTGATGCTCTATTTGGCTCGTTCTTTTGCAGTGTGGATAAGAAAACCGATATGATTTCGGTAAGCGTAACAACTCTTGATGCAGATGTTTCTGCCCAAATTGCAGATTTAATTCGCAAAAGATTGCAAATATACATCACACAGTATCGTACAAACAAATCTCGTAAAGACGTAGAGTATACAAGAAAAATCGTTGCTGAGTCAAAAGCTCAATATATTAAAGCACAACAAAAGTACTCAGCTTATTGCGATGCCAATGAAGATATTGGTCTCATGTCTTTTACACAGGTTAGAGACCGATTAGAGAATGAGATGCAAATGGCATACAACATGTATCAACAATCAGTACAACAGATGCAACTTGCTCAGGCAAAACTACAAGAACGAACTCCAATATTCGTTACGATACAACCTGCAGCTATACCATCTAAGCCATCTGGACCGAAACGAATGATGACAATGGCTCTAATGTCGTTTTTAGCCTTTTTCTGTAGTTTTTCGTTCTTTATGGTCAAAGATATATACAATCAAAAAATGGGACATGCAACCAATAAAAATTAAACAACAAATTTCAACAAACCGCAAGGAACTGGTTGATACCTTATATCTTATGATGTTACAAGGTATCAACCAGCTACTTCCTATTTTTGTGATGCCATATCTCATGATAAAACTCGGTGCCACAGGTTATGGTTATGTTGGATTTGCTCTGTCTGTTATACAATACTTAATTATCATTGTTGATTTTGGATTTAATCTCAGTGCAACCAAACATATAGCAATGGTAAAAGATGACTATGTTGAACGGAGTCGTGTTTTTTGGAATGTAATTGCAGCCAAATCAGTATTGTTAACTGTTTCAGCAGTTATACTTGGTACTTTGCTTGTCGCTGTACCCACTTTTCAATTCTACTCTAGAGCAATCATCGCTACATTTCCAATGCTACTAGGCTCGGTATTTACATTTATGTGGTTTTTTCAAGGAATAGGTAAAATACGTTTATTTTCTATTATAAACACAATATCTAAGGTTACCCTTCTGCCACTCATATTTATTTTCGTGAAGAGTCCTAATGACTATGTACTAGCAGCATTTCTTCAAGCTGCAGTATTTCTGTTTACTGCAATTATTTCTAATGTATATATAATATACAAACGACTTATAAATTGGGTGCCACCAATATGGACTGGGATACAAAGTGAGCTACATACTAGTTTTCCTCTATTTCTCTCATCGGCTTCAACAAGCATATATACACAACTAATCGTTGTTGTACTCGGCTTCTATTGTACAACAGATATCATTGGCAAATACTCTTCTGCAGAGCGTATCATGCGAGCAGTGTGCTTTCTTGTTTACACCCCACTCAACCAGGTATTCTTTCCAAAGATCAGTTCTGTATCTGCAAAGAATTGCAGTGAGGCACGCCGCTTATTTGGACAAGTACGCATACTTGTATTAATGGTCATGGCAATTGTAGGAGTAGCAATCTGGACTAGTAGTATTTGGCTACCATCAGTACTTGGTGAAGACTACTCTGGTCTTGATATCTATTTGAAAATTTTCGCACTTACTCCATTTGCTATTGGAGTTGGAGGTGTTTATGGGCAAATGGGGCTAATAGCTCTAGGGAACGAGCACACTAGCCATCGTTTTCGTGATGTATATTTCATAGCAGCGATTGCATCAATCTGCATGATGTTAATTTTCATACCCTCCCTTCAAGCCGTTGGCGCTAGTATTGTTGTAACAACAACAGAAGTTGCCGTGGCTATCTTAATGATATATAACTATAAAAAATATATGAAATAATGTTGATTGTAACTTTTCTTTTAGCAATTTTAATAGTTGGCATAGGCTATTATATATCGCATGATATATTTTCGCCATACGTAGCAGTACCAGGTGTATGGGCTATTGCTATACTTATATACTATTTCCTGCCAAATACATTTTATCCTATCAAGAATAATTTTCCATTCATCCTTACAGTATGGATTGTAGGATTTGTTGTTGCATCTATCGCATGTGATTATATAGCACCACCAGCCTCAAAAATTTCAAAAGAAATACAGCCGAACCAGAATATTTTATTGGTCTATTCTATCATAACATGTATTTCTATTCCCATAGTTTGTGCAGTAATTATAAAACAAGCATTTATGGAAGATCCAGAAAATATATTTCGATACATGAGAATGATGAGCACTGGTCAAGATGAAAATATAGAGATGCCAAAACTTGGCATATTACTCTATTTTGTATCACTTTCCTTTGTTATGATATTTTTTTCTTTGCTTTATTTCAAAAGTAAAACAATGAAAATCATCATAATTCTACTGAATCTTTTATTGGCAACAGTAACTATGGCAAAAACTTCCTTCTTGGGTGTAATGTTCTCATCGTTATACCTTTGTTTTCAACAAGGAAAAATCAAAGTTAAGCATTTGATTATAGGATTGATAATTTTTATTGGATTTAGTTTCGTATTACAATCTGTGCGTGCCGTTGGAGAAGACATGGAAGCTACTAATTTCCTTGCACTTTATTTATCCAGCAGTATGGTTGCATTCGACTATTATGCAGTTCCATGCTCTTCCCCTATAATAGGCATGCATACATTCCGAATTATCTATGCAATAGGCCATGCTATCGGACTTACAGAAGCTCCAACAGACACGATACTTGAATTTGTATCAATACCAGATATTACCAATACATATACAAATATGTATCCCTTTTATGAAGATTTTGGTACTCCTGGAGTATTTCTATTTTCAATAATATATGGCATCTTTTATGGGTACTTATACAAAAAAAGTAGAACTGGAGGAAAACTAGAATTGATACTCTACGCGATTTTTTTAACATTTGTATTGATGGAATTTATCGGAGAATTTATATTTACAAATTTTTCCATTACGATACAGTATGTATTCTTTGCCTCTTTACCTTTTCTTTTCAGCAAGCAAAAAGGTAATTTGGCTTGAAACTAATTCGGTTTTAAATATTTAATTTTGAAGAAATGAACAACATTGATATTTTGATGGCAACATACAATGGAGCATCTTACATAAGAACTCAAATTCAGTCGTTACAAGCCCAAACTTTGACCGATTGGAAATTATATATTCATGACGATGGTTCTTCTGATGACACCATGAGCATCTTAAAAGAAATGAAAGCAATGGACAGTAGAATCAATATAATTGAGGACGGGATAAGATTTCATGAAAGTGGGCTCAATTTCATGCACCTTCTAAAATTTTCAAAAGCTCCATTCTGTATTTTCTGCGACCAAGATGACATCTGGCTAGAGAACAAACTAGAACTGATGCTTAGATTCATTGAAGCAAAAGATAATACAATACCACAGGCTGTATATTCTAATTCTTATGTATATATACCGGAAACATCTGATATTAGCGGCTATGCTACTCTTTGCTTTCCCAAAAAACTAAAAGATGCATTGTTTCTAAACAGTGGCATACAGGGTTGTGCTCTAATATTTAACGCAGCTCTGCGAGACATTTGTAAAAATGCACCAGACATAGTAGCAATGCATGATCATGTATTGACAGTTTGTGCTGCTGCCCTAGGAGAATTATCTTATCTCAACAAGAGGCTGATGCTATATCGTAGACACCAATCTACTGTTACTGGACCTACTGCTAAGAAACTGTCAGATAGATACAATTCATTCTTTGATATGGACAAAACAGTTATGTCTCACAAACACTATCAGGCATTAAAAAGTTTGTATCAAAAGTATGAAACGTATATTTCTGATGACAACAAGAAAATATTTTCCGACTATTTCCGTTTTGAAAAAGAATGCCGTATACGAAGATTCTTTCATGTACTTACAAAAGGCTACAAATTATATGGACGAACTTCTATATTGGCAATAAAAGTTTTATTAAGAAAATTTGTATGAAAATATCAATATTTACACCAACATATAATCGCGCCTATACCTTAGGTGCGCTGTATGAAAGCCTGCGAAAGCAGACTTGTCTAGATTTTGAATGGATTATTGTTGATGATGGCTCTACGGACAATACAGAGGAACTATGCCATAGATTTAATTCTGATTTGTTTCCCATTCACTATTTTAAAACTCAAAACCATGGCAAACATGTTGCTATAAACTTTGGGGCACAAAAAGCTTTGGGTGAATGGTTCTTCATTGTTGACAGCGATGACCAATTACCAGAACACAGTATAGAAAATATCATAAAAGAATCAAAAAAAATTAGTGACAACAAAGATATTGCTGTACTCTGTGGCATGAGATTTTACAAAAATGGAGAACGAGTTGGAGGCAATTTAAATTTCAAAGAAATCGATTGTTCTGCTCTTGATTATAGATATAAATATCATATTAAAGGCGATGCTGCAGAAGCTATACGTACAACCGTTATTAAGAAATATCCATTTCCTGAATTTGATGATGAGCGATTTTGCCCAGAAGCATTACTGTTTAATCGTATAGCAAGAAAATACAAGACACATTATTTTAATAAAAATGTATACTTGTGTGAATACTTGACTGATGGCCTCTCCGCAAAAATCACCAAGATTAGAATGAATAGTTGGAAAGGAACTTGCTTGTGTTATTCTGAACTTGCAAATAGTTCTGTACCCTTTAAGATCAAGTTGCGTTCATGGCTCAACTTTTGGCGTTTTCATACCTGTCATAAGTCAGAAGAAGTATATGACAATTTGTTCAAAATACCTCGATGGTCAAAAATCATCAAACCTTTCGGATATATTATTCATATAATGGACTTAAAAATCATCAAATAATTAGAAAACGAGAAATGAATATTATTCATATAATAAACACTCTTGAAATAGGAGGAGCAGAGAGACTATTAGTAGAAACTTTGCCAGAAATCAAACAAATGAAACATGACGTAAAAGTTATCCTACTATATTCGTCAAACAGCAATTTTGAAAAGAAGCTGAAACAAAATGGGATTGAAGTGATTGCTCTCAACCATAAACATGAAGCGTATAATATTTGCCTCATAGCCAAACTCCACCAACTAATAAAAGATGCAGATGTTGTACACTCCCATTTGTTTCCATCACAATACTGGGCTGCACTAGCTCATTGTGGCATCAAAAAAGGAATACTAGTAACAACAGAGCATAGTACATCAAATACACGTGCGAAGTATTGGCTCACTACACAAATTGACAAATGTATATATGGCTTGTATGATGGCATTATCTGCATTTCGGAAGCAACTGCTGATTTTATTCGTAAGCGTACACCCCATAAAGCCATTATCAAGGTCATAGAAAATGGTGTTCGATTACCATCTATCAGCAGCCAAAAAAACTTGAATATTCAGCGCAAAGACATTGTTAGCGGATTGTCAGATACCAACTTCGTATTATTACAAGTTGCACGTTTCTCTACGCAAAAGAATCAAGACTGCTTAATTCGCGCCCTGAAATTGCTACCAGACAACATTCATGTACTATTTGCCGGATATGGGAAACGTGAAGAAGTCTGTCGCCAATTAGCTGAGGAAGAAGGTGTATCTGAGCGAACTCATTTTTTAGGTATGCGAGAAGATATTGCACAACTATGGAGTATAGCAGACTTAGGTGTAATGTCATCACACTGGGAAGGTTTTGGCTTAGCTGCTGTGGAAGGTATGGCATACGCCAAGCCTGTCATTGCATCAAATGTTCCTGGACTTGCCGAAGTTGTTGGTAACAAACAACTATTATTTTCTCCAAACGACGAGCATGAGCTTGCCGTAAAAATATTACAGTTTTATAACGATAAGAAAATGCTCAAAGACATTGGAATAAGATGCCAAAAACAGGCTAGTAAATTTGACATCAAGAACATGGCGGCTCAATATGTAGATTTCTACAATCAGTTGCTAAAACAAAAGAAAGATAAATAACAAATCAATTTTAAAGAAGATTAAATTATGAAAATTATATTTTGCGATAATACCTTATGGGGATTGGTAAATTTTCGAGGCGAAGTTATAAAATATCTCAAAAACAAAGGACATGAAGTTGTACTTGTCGCTCCAGAAAAAGAAGACAAACAAATGAGAACTACCATTCCCGATGGTGTGCATTACATTCCAATCAAAATGGAGCGCACATCTCTGAACCCAATAAAGGACATGAAATATTTTCGTACGATGCTTCATATTTTCCGCAAAGAACAACCAGATTACATTTTTACATATACCATCAAGCCAAACATATATGGATCAATTGCCGCAAGACTAGCAGGATGTCGCTCTACTGCTATGATGACTGGGTTAGGATATATTTTCATAAATGACAGTATCATACTACGTGCAGCAAGAGCATTCTATCAATTTGGACTTTCATTTGCAGAACATATAATAGTGCTCAATGACTATAATCGCCGGCTAATTGAACAAAAGCATTTGTGTGCCCCTAAAAAAATAGTTTTTTTAGAAGGCGGTGAAGGTATCAACATAGACAACTATAAAAAATATAACAATGCCTCTAATGATACAACATTTTTGTTTATCGGCAGAATTTTGTGGGATAAGGGTTATGATGAGTTTACGAAAGCAGCCCGTAAGGTAAAAGTTTTATATCCTAATGTGAACTTTGAGTTATTAGGCTCTCTTGACCCCAAATATCCGAAAAGCGTACCTGAAGAGCGCCTTCGTAAAGACGAAGAAGATGGAATAGTAAAATATATCGGTTTCACACACGATATGGACAAGGTGTTTCAACGAAAAGGCATTGTTATTACTGTGCCGTCATATAGCGAAGGTATGAATCGTGCCCTAATGGAAGCATGCGCATCAGGCAAGCCTATTATTACTTCAGATATACCAGGCTGTCGTGAAGCTGTGATTGAAGGCAAAAATGGCTTTCTTGTACCTGCCCGCAATGCTGATGCATTAGCGGAAGCCATGTTAAGATTTCTACAACTCTCTCCACAAGAAAAACAGGACTTTTCAGATGAGAGCCGTAAAAAAGCCGAAAACCTATTTGATGTCCAAAGAGTAATAGCTAAATATACAAAGATTATTCATCAGAATGAAGCCCTCATGACAAATAAATAGTCACCAACGTGAATGATAATTGATAATATTAGCTTACCTTTGCAGTTGTAAGTGTGTCCTGAGACAGAATGAAATCTAATAAATCTATCAAATATAGCCAATATCAGACTTCATTCTGTCTCAGGACACACATTCTTACCAGAAGATTAGCTCAAAAATAATTCATTATTTCTACCTATAAGAATTTTACTTCACTATACTCCTTTAAAGCATCTTCCAATCTATCAGCCCCCTACTCTCTCTGTCAAACTCAAGAGCAAGTGAGACAACAGGCTTGGAAGATGCAGCATAGGCATCAGCATAATGACGAGAAGAGATTTGATGTGAGGCTGAAACAACGCCGCCATTATCTGACATCTTAAGTTCCAAAATGTAGATATTTTCTGAAGTTTCAACTGCCAAATCTATTCTACCTGCAGACATCTGCTGCTCCTCTGAGACCTTAAAGCCACAGAGATAGAAAATGTTCTTCAGAATAAAACGTAAATGCTCCTCAAAAACAAAGATTTCTTTCTTTTGAGTGCTATAAGGAGTACCAGCTACCAACTGCTTAAGACAAAGCATACTCCTATCGATATTAGCAGCTAGCATCGAAATCTTTAATTCTTGAATAGCATTGCTTACTTGCGAAGACTCCTTATGCAAGATTATCGGAAGAATCATACCAAACATCGCATTTCGGACTTCTCGGTTAGGATAACCTAACATATAACTGCTACCTACTACCTTTTTGATTGTAAGATAACCGGACTGATAAAGGAAGAGTTTTGGATCATTCATATTGACATCACTCATTTCCAAATAGTCAGAATCAATCAAACAATTGTCCAGCTCAGGAATCTCGTTGATGAATTTACGCAAGACCTTGAGCAACATTTCGTTGGAACCAGAAGCTATCCAATAAGAATTTAGGCGCAGATTAGCCAAGGCATTACATACACTAAAAGGATTGTAAACACCGACGAGACTACGAGAGAAATGATAGCCATCATAGATAGAACTCATTGTATCCATAAGGGCACTCTTCGTGATAGCATAGTTATCTGCCAATTCAGATAGCTGTTCTGAAAAATAGAACTGAATTTCATCTTTAGTCAAACCGCATATTGTTGCATACTCATTCCTAAAACTGACATTAGTTAATGTATTAAGCATACTAAACAAACTTATCTGAGTAAACTTAGTAATGCCAGTAATAAAGACGCACTTGATGCAGTAACCATAGTCTTTTAACCCTGTAAAGAAGTTACGATATATCTCACGGCATGCATCATGATGATTGGTTTCATAGGTATGCTGCAAAGGAACATCATACTCATCTACTATAATGGCTATCTGTACTCCCGACTGTTCGTATGCTCTCTGAATGATACCATTTAAACGATTACCTAAAGACTGCTCATCCGGATTTCTGCCATATATCTTCTCGTATGAAGACAATACATTGTTCAAATATTCTGTAAGCGTCTGTGCAGAAGAACCACCCAAACTCATACTGAAATAGATTACAGGACGTTTTACCCACTCCGATTCAAGTTCCATAATATTGAGACCTTCAAAGAGTTCCTTTCTACCCTCAAAATAACACTTAAGGGTAGAGCACAAAAGAGATTTACCGAAACGGCGTGGACGGCTCAGGTAATTGTATTTAGTACCATTAGCCAGTTTCCAAACCATATCAGTCTTATCAGCATAGATATAATGATCTCTACGCATCTCTTCAAAATCCTGTATGCCTAAAGGCAATTTTCTATTCAGTTGCGTCATATTGTCTCATTTTTCTGCAAATATACTCCTTTTATATGAAACAGCCAAACATTTTTTATGTTTTATACAATATTCACGCACCTTTTCAGTTTATATAATAAAATGAAGATATAAATATGTTTACAGAAATATTACCAATCATAGGAGCATTCATACTGAGCATGACATGTGGTGCATTTTTCATTCCATCAGTGCTGAAATTCTGCAAGAAGAAAAAATTGTATGATATTCCAACCCTAAGAAAAGTGCATAGCGCACCCATACCACGATTGGGTGGCATTGCATTCATACCAAGCATGATGATTTCAGCTGTGGCAGTATTGCTTATCATAGCTACAAATAATATTCAAGACAAAATCTCTCTCAGTATGTGGAGCGTTGGTTTTATCTTGAGTCTGTCGATTATCTACTCTGTAGGAATCATTGACGATTTAATCGGTCTTAATGCTAAAGTGAAATTTGTCGCTCAGATTCTTGCAGCCAGCATCATGCCTATATGTGGGCTCCAGATTAATGACCTCTATGGTTTGTTTGGTATTTACGAGATACCTTCGAGTATTGGTATTCCTCTCACAATCTTTACATTTGTATTCATAGATAATGCACTCAATCTGATAGACGGCATTGATGGTTTGGCAACAAGTCTCTCCATCATTGCTCTGCTTGGTTTCTTCTATTGTTTCATACCATACAACCTGATTGCTTATGAAGTAATGATTGCAGGTTTGGTTGGCGTACTGACAGTATACCTATATTATAATATGTGGGGGAAAGTAGAAAAAGGTACCAAGATATTCATGGGTGATTCGGGCAGCTTAACGTTGGGATTCTTCTTGGCATTCCTATTTGTCAAAGCAATTGCCGTAAATCCCAATATTATGCCAATGTCTCCAAAACGCGTACTGATAGCATACAGTCTGCTCATCATACCTACTTTTGATGTCGTACGAGTAGTGTTACATCGCATCAGAAACAGGAAACCAATCTTTGATGCAGACAAAAGCCACATACATCACAAGATATTGGCTATGGGATATAACCAACACTATACGTTATTCTTTATCATCCTACTAGCCCTAACTTTCGTTGGCACCAACGTAATACTTGGCAATATGAATGTAGGATTAACAGGTATCTTACTTATCGATATAGCCCTCTATACGATGCTACACATCGGTATCAATCAAAAAATCAAACTAAAGAAAAAAGTAGAGAAATGACCATACAAAACAAAACAGAAATCAAGAATAGGAACAACAGAATGGAGCGTTTCGTAAAACGTTCTACAGATATTCTTGTTTCTGTACCTTGTCTCGTTCTATCTTCTCCCCTATTTGTCATTATCTCCTTAGCTATCAAATGGGAAGATGGATTACCTATCATCTACAAGCAAGAACGTATAGGTTTGCACGGGAAACCTTTCAACATCTATAAGTTCAGATCGATGAAGGCTGATGCAGAAAAAGATGGTCCAAATCTACTAGAGATTGAAGGCGACACTCGACTCACACGTGTGGGAAAATTCATTAGGGCCCACCATTTGGACGAACTTCCACAATTGTGGAACATCGTAAAAGGCGATATGTCATTAGTCGGTCCACGTCCGGAACGGAAATACTACATCGACCAGATTATGGAGCATGATCCTCGATATACTTATCTGTATCAGATTCGTCCGGGAGCTACTTCTTATGCCACCTTATATAATGGATATACGGATACGATGCCGAAGATGCTGAAAAGACTCGAACTTGACCTCTACTATCTGGAGCACAGATCCTGGTGGTTTGATGCCAAGATTCTATTCAAAACGTTGGTGAACATTATGTTTGGCAAAATATTTTAGACATCAAAACAGATACACAATCGTGAGGAGGGTGCGACATAAGTCCATGCAACACCCTCTTTTTTTTATTCACTTTAGTTTGGTATCGTTTAAAATCAGAATTTTTTAAATTTCAACCTAAGCGTCTTACCTTTTAGTTGCAATTTGCCACTTTTTAAAACCACCTTTTCGAAATGCTCATTCAAATCATTAATACCGCAAGAACGCAAAGAATCAACCATTTCAGTGACTTGGACATCACTTTCATATTGCAAATAAGAATGATAACGAAAAACTGATGTAATGAACAAACTGTCATTTGTCTGTTCAAAACGCATATAATAATTCCTCATGTCATGAAAAAGTTCATAATTAGAAACTTGTATCAACCTATGCTGGAAGCTCCAGAATATGCGTTTATCCGCAAGATTACACGTTCCTCCAGTAACTAAGGTATCAACTTGTTCCAGATGCCAAAAACCATCCAAGTCACCATTATCGCTTGTCTCTACAACACAAGATGTCATGACAAACATGGTGAAAACCAATAAAACCAATCCTACAACCTTATTCATATCTTATACTAAATTTTATCATTATTTTTTCTTAGTCAACCATCCTCGTCTACTGAGGGTAATCTGCAAGCCAGCATTGTGTCCCAACATCAGCTTACTTCCAAAATCCATCCCGTAGCCGGCCTTAACCTGCCATTGCTGAGAAAAATCATAATGAGCCTCAACTAAGAAGCTCACATTATGATGCTTTTTAATAAAAGGATAGCTATACGTACCCCACCCTTCCTGATAAGTAGCTAACACACGGTAACCTAGTTTTTGCCTTAACAGACCGTCAAAACCTAAATGATAAGCTATGAAGCGATTATTTTTGATAGTCAACAATCCGTCCTCATTATAGAGTGGTGAACGATAGAGAGGATTACCAACAACTTGTCCCCAATGCTGCCAACCAGGATATATACCATGATTATAATAATCATCCATACCTGCTAAATGGTCGGGAATCATTGTAGTATGATCGTGAAAAACTGGTCCACTCTGATATTTAGTATAGAGATACTCAAAAACCATATTTCTCAACCAATTCGAATACGGGAGATTCAATTCAAAACCCAGCATAATATCCTTTAGTGAATACATAAAAAAGTGCCTTTTCTTCTTTTTACTCCATTCAGCACCCTCTCCATAACCATCATAATCGAGAAGAAACATCTGACTGTGGTCTTCAAAAAAATGATCAGCATAGAACGCAGCCTTAAATCTATCAGCATTATAATTAATACGAAATACCCAACTACCTAACGTATTACCAGCAACATTAGCATAAGCGTCATCAGTAGAATCAGATCCACCAGGTATAAAAGCATGCAACATACCCTTAAAAACTCCTTCTGTTGGTAATTGCACCATCTCACCATCTACATATCTATAAGGTGTACCTCCAAACTCCGCAGCCATCTCTAATCCCAACTCTATACTAAGCGGAAAGAAAGCATATTCATTGCCAATTTTCAGATACCCCGCCTTGCTATGATAAAGCCCACCATCCACATATTTAAACTTGCGCTGAGTAAAATCATGCTGCCAACGCTCATCTGTCATCACCCCAAAGGCAATATGTCCCTTAAATGATAACCAATGATTAGCAAAAGGAAGTATCCAATATTCGGGCAACGACAATCTAACCTGAGGTATAGGACGAGCATTAATACCCAAAGTCTGACTACCACTACTCAACGACTGATTTTTTAACTCCATTGGATATTCCTGAGCACCTATACTTAGCACACCATGCAACCAACGAGCTTCAATAAAAGCCTGCTGTATCACGACATCACTCGTATAATGAATAGGGACAGCGATGTCCAACCCATAACCAATTCCCCAGCAGCGAGACGAATCTGTTGTAAGCGAACGAATAACACATCCTCTAAGATAACCATTATTCTTTTCCATTGAACTGAGTCCATACTTGTTAGCATTGAGCCAAAGAGGAGTCTTACCTTTAGAGAAAGATCCTTGCATCTCAACATTATATCGTATATCCTTGCCTAGATCAAGTTTCTCTGCCTCTACACCATTTTGCTCATCATACTGAGCAAAAGAAGAGAAAGGTAAAAGAACTAATCCACCATAAACAAACACTATTTTTTTATTCACCTGATAAGTTTTCATTTATTACTAATATCTATTATTTATTTAAATAACGAAAATATATCTATATTATTATCTAGACTGCATTGTTTATTATAAAAGAAAAACGTTCTGAAACTAACTTATTAAACATACCAAACATACAGATTTGTGTAACCTTGGCAATGCCAGTAATAAAGATACTCTTGATGCAGTAACCATAGTCCTTCAATCTAGTAGTGTATTCACCCCTTTATTGTACCTTCTTCATAACCAAATCCTTATTTAACTGTTGGGAAGGCTCATGCCCAACATCGCATTTCTCACTTCTCGATTAGGATAACCTAACATATAGCTGCTACCAACAACTTTCTTGATTGTAAGGTAACCGGACTGATAAAGGAAAAGTTTGGGATCATCTATATTGACATCACTCATTTCCAGGTAATCGGAATCTATCAAACAATTGTCTAGCTCAGGAATCTCGTTGATGAATTTACGCAAAACCTTAAGTAACATTTCGTTGGAACCAGAGGCTATCCAATAAGAATCAAAGCGAAGATTAACCAATGCATTACATACACTAAAAGGATTGTAAACACCTATAAGACAACGTGAGAAATGATAGCCACCATAGATAGAGCTCATTGAATCCATAAGGGCACTCTTCGTGATAGCATTGTTATCTGCCAATTCTGATAGATGTTCTGAGAAATTACAAATAACTTCATCTTTGGTGAAACCGCATATTGTAGCGTACTCATTACTAAAACTGATATTGACTAACGTATTAAGCATACCAAACATACTGATTTGGGTAAACTTGGTAATGCCAGTAATAAAGACGCACTTGATGCAATAACCATAGTCTTTTAACCCTGTAAAGAAGTTACGATATATCTCACGGCATACATCATGATGATTGGTTTCATAGGTATGCTGCAAAGGAACATCATACTCATCTACTATAATGGCTATCTGTACTCCCGACTGTTCGTATGCTCTCTGAATGATACCATTTAAACGATTACCTAAAGACTGCTCATCCGGATTTCTGCCATATATCTTCTCGTATGAAGACAATACATTGTTCAAATATTCTGTAAGCGTCTGTGCAGAAGAACCACCCAAACTCATACTGAAATAGATTACAGGACGTTTTACCCACTCCGATTCAAGTTCCATAATATTGAGACCTTCAAAGAGTTCCTTTCTACCCTCAAAATAACACTTAAGGGTAGAGCACAAAAGAGATTTACCGAAACGGCGTGGACGGCTCAGGTAATTGTATTTAGTACCATTAGCCAGTTTCCAAACCATATCAGTCTTATCAGCATAGATATAATGATCTCTACGCATCTCTTCAAAATCCTGTATGCCTAAAGGCAATTTTCTATTCAGTTGCGTCATATTGTCTCATTTTTCTGCAAATATACTCCTTTTATATGAAACAGCCAAACATTTTTTATGTTTTATACAATATTCACGCACCTTTTCAGTTTATATAATAAAATGAAGATATAAATATGTTTACAGAAATATTACCAATCATAGGAGCATTCATACTGAGCATGACATGTGGTGCATTTTTCATTCCATCAGTGCTGAAATTCTGCAAGAAGAAAAAATTGTATGATATTCCAACCCTAAGAAAAGTGCATAGCGCACCCATACCACGATTGGGTGGCATTGCATTCATACCAAGCATGATGATTTCAGCTGTGGCAGTATTGCTTATCATAGCTACAAATAATATTCAAGACAAAATCTCTCTCAGTATGTGGAGCGTTGGTTTTATCTTGAGTCTGTCGATTATCTACTCTGTAGGAATCATTGACGATTTAATCGGTCTTAATGCTAAAGTGAAATTTGTCGCTCAGATTCTTGCAGCCAGCATCATGCCTATATGTGGGCTCCAGATTAATGACCTCTATGGTTTGTTTGGTATTTACGAGATACCTTCGAGTATTGGTATTCCTCTCACAATCTTTACATTTGTATTCATAGATAATGCACTCAATCTGATAGACGGCATTGATGGTTTGGCAACAAGTCTCTCCATCATTGCTCTGCTTGGTTTCTTCTATTGTTTCATACCATACAACCTGATTGCTTATGAAGTAATGATTGCAGGTTTGGTTGGCGTACTGACAGTATACCTATATTATAATATGTGGGGGAAAGTAGAAAAAGGTACCAAGATATTCATGGGTGATTCGGGCAGCTTAACGTTGGGATTCTTCTTGGCATTCCTATTTGTCAAAGCAATTGCCGTAAATCCCAATATTATGCCAATGTCTCCAAAACGCGTACTGATAGCATACAGTCTGCTCATCATACCTACTTTTGATGTCGTACGAGTAGTGTTACATCGCATCAGAAACAGGAAACCAATCTTTGATGCAGACAAAAGCCACATACATCACAAGATATTGGCTATGGGATATAACCAACACTATACGTTATTCTTTATCATCCTACTAGCCCTAACTTTCGTTGGCACCAACGTAATACTTGGCAATATGAATGTAGGATTAACAGGTATCTTACTTATCGATATAGCCCTCTATACGATGCTACACATCGGTATCAATCAAAAAATCAAACTAAAGAAAAAAGTAGAGAAATGACCATACAAAACAAAACAGAAATCAAGAATAGGAACAACAGAATGGAGCGTTTCGTAAAACGTTCTACAGATATTCTTGTTTCTGTACCTTGTCTCGTTCTATCTTCTCCCCTATTTGTCATTATCTCCTTAGCTATCAAATGGGAAGATGGATTACCTATCATCTACAAGCAAGAACGTATAGGTTTGCACGGGAAACCTTTCAACATCTATAAGTTCAGATCGATGAAGGCTGATGCAGAAAAAGATGGTCCAAATCTACTAGAGATTGAAGGCGACACTCGACTCACACGTGTGGGAAAATTCATTAGGGCCCACCATTTGGACGAACTTCCACAATTGTGGAACATCGTAAAAGGCGATATGTCATTAGTCGGTCCACGTCCGGAACGGAAATACTACATCGACCAAATCATCAAGCATGATCCTCGCTATACTTATCTGTATCAGATCCGACCGGGTGCTACTTCTTATGCCACCTTATATAATGGATATACGGATACGATGCCAAAGATGTTGAGAAGACTGAGTCTTGACCTCTACTACCTGGAGCACAGATCCTGGTGGTTTGATGCCAAGATTCTATTCAAAACTATGATGAACATCATGTTTGGCAAAATATTTTAATGAGTAGCTACTTATACATCGTAAGCTACTGACTTTTGCATCATAAGTCCCTGACTTTCATACCGTAAGTAACTGACTTTTGCATCGTAAGTCTTTGATTTCCGTCTCGGAAACAACCGACTTCTGGGTGACAGGGTGACACTGGTGACAGGGAATTCTGAAGATTTACTCTCGCGCGGGCAGGCAGGAACTTTCGGCCTGATTTTTCCTGCCTGCCCGCGTGCGAGGCGAAATGTTGAAAAACTCGTGTCACCCTGTCACCGTGTCACCGTGAACACTGAGCTGAGAATGCGCGGCATAGCTCTCTTGCTATGGGCATAAACTCCCCTGTCTCCGCCTCCGTTGGCTTTCGGAAGTAGAGATCCACACATTACTGTTTTTGTCGCGGCGCCTCCAAAGTAGGTAATAAGGTTCAAATCTGTGTCACACGGTGCAAAGATACAAAAAATAAAATAAATAAGAGTTCCCGACGCTGGGAACTCGTAAACGACAATTATTGTTTTTTAGAATCTTTTAAACTATCAGGACTGAAAAATACTTTTATATCGTGTATTCCCCCCTTTATTGTACCCTATTCCTTACCAGTATATGAACCAGTTTTGAACTAGTTTACGTACACAGTTTTGCCAACTCTAAGTTAGCAAATTTGTTAATATATCAATTAGTAACATCAAAAAAGAGAAAATAGAATTGAAAAAGTTAATAAATAAATAAATATATTTGGCAATTGAACAAAAATTATGTAACTTTGCGATGTAATATTCACTATTGGAACTTCTTCTCTGCGGAAAACAACGCTCGCTAAAGAAGCTAGAGTTCTTTTAATAAAGATATAATTATGTGTAAAATTTCTATAGATACAGTACGTAGAGCTAACAAAAAAACTATTATGCAAATTGGTAATAGTAGTATTAATTCTGGGAGTACCTCTCCTAGAAGTACTTTTGATGTGTCTGTTTCTGTCATGGGAAAAGTCTATAGTCAAAGCATTTCTGCAAAACAAATAAAAAGTTCATTCTGTAAAGCTTTAGAGAATCATGCCTAGAAAATATAATTATATTTATAAGCAGTTAGTAGAGGATAGAGGAGACATCATCGGACATATTGCATATGCTCTTTATAAAGAAGATAAAATCGAATACATTAATAAATTTAAAGAAGAGCATAATAACAATGAGCCAACAGAAGATGATTTAAAGCCTTTCAATGATATAAGCTGTACCCCAGGAAGTGTGGACAAATATAAATTTGTTGCTTCCACCATCCTGCAATCATTTCTAGAAAATTCTCTAGAGGAAACAAAACGTGACATAGAGGACAATATAAACAGAAATCATATAGAACTTATAAGAAAGGCGATAGAACCTATCAAACCAATCTCTTTGGGTAAGTCATATTTACATGGAATAACCCAAAGCGTAATAGGTGCAGTTCTATTTATGATTTTGATGTGTGCCTTAGTTTTCTTGCTGAATTTCTCGAAACAACAATATACATTTACCATAGGAGGGAGCGGAAACGCCACAATAGAAAAATCAAAAAACACTCCAGTCCAAGTTGATTCAATAAAGTCTAACAATAAGAAATAAATTAAGGGTGAGCCTAAACAACTCACCCTTTTACTTTATCTTAAACTCTGCGACTTAGAGTCCAAAAGAGACTGTTTGGGAAAATATTTTAGACACGGAACGCTGTGAAAGGGAAAAAGGCGGTTTTGTGACAGTTTTTCCATTTCACAGCTTTTTATTTGGCATTATTTATATAAAACTCTGTTTTCTCGTACAAATAGAAAAGACTCCGCAAAGGTTTTTAAAACTTTTTTTTAAGTTGATGGTAAATTTGTTGCCATTTTATTTTTT
>OLGZ01000356.1_pt1 | contig 39096 bp, 35 predicted proteins | sample 1605981 | NCBI WGS metagenome assembly OLGZ01 (sample SAMN03283291) | human gut metagenome | biome: human-associated habitat; material: feces | host: Homo sapiens | place: Peru | collected 2012 | reverse complement strand
TATCTTTCTTCTGAAGAACTATTTCTTAACGAACTAGCTAAACTTAATGTAACTGGTAATACTATTTTCTATAAAAACTAGCTTATCTTCTTATTTCCAGTTTCTGCTTGCAATTCGGGGTAATTTGATAACTTATTTCAAATCTATAATTCTTCTTCCAATTCCTGATTATATAACTGTTTTGCATACTCCTGTGCAATGAATTTATCTCCAGGATAAGGTGTGTTACCTACCAGAGATGTCATGAACTGTTCATGACCTTTTCCTAGGATAAGAATAACATCTCCTGCACAGGCTGCATCAATAGCCTGCTGAATCGCAAAACGACGATTGGTGATGATAACAGAAATTGGATCTACAATCTGTTCTTGAATCTGTTCACAGATTCCTTCAATATCATCGTCTCTTTCATCCTGCTCTGTCAAAATGACATAATCACAGTACTTATTAGCCAAAGCACCAATCTTGCTTCTTTTATGAATATCTTTACGACCTGGTGCACCAAATACCGCAATTAAATGACCATTACCCTTTACACCATGTACAAACTTAAATACTTCTTCAAAGTTATGTGCATGCTGGCAATAGTCTACAATAATATGGAAAGGCTGTTTAACAGGTACAACCTCCATACGCCCTTCTACTGGCTGAATATATTTAATCGCATTGACTATTTCTTCAGGTGTCATTTCTAAGGCATAGAGTGTTGTCAATATTGCAAGTGTATTTGAAATATTAAAAGGCGCAATGATTGGTACCTCTACATGAAATAAACGGTTCTTAATACATATATCAAACGTTGAATGATCAATAAAATATTCAATATTACGAGCCATAATATCTGCCTTATGATGAATACCATAACTTAAGATCTTTGCATGTTCTGACAAATCTTTATAATTCATTGAAAGAAAATGATTAAAGCGCACTTCATCTGCATTTAAGATAGCATAACCGCCTTCTTTTAATAATCTAAAGAGTTTTTCATAAGAAACCATCAGATTATCAATCGTACCATGAAAATCCATGTGTTCTTCATAAGCGTTTGTAAAAACCACAATACTGAAATTTACAGAATCAACACGCTTTAAAGCTAAACCATGAGACGATACTTCAAGAGTAAAGCCTTTCACATTCTCCTTAACCATGTTGTAGAAATTACGATGAAGGCAGATTGGGTCAGGTGTTGTTCCTGTCATCTGCATCATAGTGGCTCCATATTCTATTCCATTATTTCCCACATAGCCCATCTTTAAATAACGACCTAATAAGCGTGCAACAACACGAGCTACTACCGTTTTGCCACTTGTGCCTGTTACACCAATACCTGTCATCTTATAAGAGGGATGATCATAGAAAAGATCTGCCACACGATTGAGTTCATCGAGAACGTCAGGTACTTGAATATAGACAATACCCTGGTAATAACGACGCAATGGTTTAGAATGGACAATACATTTAGCCCCTTGGAAAATAGCATCATCCACATATTTATGACCATCTGTCACAAGTCCTTCAATACAAAAGAAGATAGAATCTTTTCTTACATAACGAGAATCGCTATGTATAGATTCAATCTTCAAATCACTTTCAACTTTAAAAAGCTCATTAAGCCTCTTCACTAGAAACCACCCCGATTAAATCATAACCTCGATGATCTGTTACTTTCACTTTATAAATATGTCCTTCTTTTAAAGAAGTATCTGCCACAAGAACCTTTAAGTAATTAGATGCATGACCAACCATATAGCCATCTTTTTCTTCTTCAATCAATACTTCTAGTTCCTTATTCATTTCAGATAATGCGAATTCTGTTTTTAATTCATCAGATAACTTTAATAGTCTTCTAACACGGTCTTTCTTAACATCACCTGGGACCTGACTTAGCATACGGTCTGCAGGTGTGCCTTTTCTTCTTGAATAAGGGAAAACATGCAACTGATTAAAATGAAGCTTCTTGATCCAGTTATATGTATCTACAAAGTCTTCTTCTGTTTCTCCTGGGAATCCTACAATAACATCTGTTGTAATAGAGATTCCTGGTAATGCTTCCTTTAATTCAAAATATTTCTTTTCAAATTCAGCTGTATTATAATGTCTTGCCATTCTTCTTAGAATAGAATCTGTACCAGACTGAATTGGAATATGAAGATGATCAACAATAATAGGACTCTTTCCAATAAGTTCGATAATCTCATCACTGACCTGACTCATTTCAATAGAAGAAATACGTAATCTCTTCAATCCTTTAATCTTAGTTGTCAAATCTACCAATAAGTCATAAAAAGAATAATTCTCTAAATCCACACCATAACCTGCTGTATGAATACCAGTTAATACGATTTCTACAAATCCTCTGTCTACTAATTCCTGAGCCTGTCTTAATACATCTTCCGTAGGACGAGAACGTACGCCTCCACGTGCATAAGGAATAATACAATATGTACAGAAGTTATTACAGCCATCTTGAATTTTCAAGAAAGCTCTTGTTTTATTTTCAAATGCATGAATACTTAAGTCTTCAAAACGAGACACCTTCATAACATTTTCAATTTTAACTATCTGTTTATGTGTGCTCTTATATTCTTCTACAAAGTCCACAATAGATGCACGATGCTGTGTTCCTAGCACAACAGAAACACCTTCAATTCCTGTGATTTCTTCACTCGCAACCTGTGAATAACAGCCCACAACGCAGATGACTGCTTCAGGGTTTGTACGATGTGCCTTACGGATCATCTGTCTTGATTTAGAGTCTCCTGTATTTGTGACTGTACAAGTATTAATAACATATACATCTGCAGGAGATTCGAAGTCGATTGTTTCATATCCTCTCTTTTTGAATATTTCTAACATCGCCTCTGATTCATAGCTGTTTACTTTACAGCCTAATGTATGAAAAGCAACTGTTGCCATTGTCTCACTTCACTTTCTTATTTAATTTCTTATATGTATGATCACTAATCAACTGATGATCATGCATGTATTCAATGAACTGTGTATATTCACCACGTTCATAATAACCAACTAATTCTTTCGCATCTTCGATAGACACCTTATTAGAATGACGATTTTCATCACCTATGACCATACGGCAGATTAATGAGAAATCTTCTTTCACAAATAAATAGATTGTCCCCAATTCTTCATAATAGTAGGCAATATGGGATTCATTTTCATAAATCTTTTCTAAACTTGAAAAAGGTGTATCTAATAAAATAGGTCCATAATATCTATAAGCGGTATCTAATGTGATTTTCTGACTCTTTACAAATTCAGCATGCTGCTTCAATAAGAGAATCTGATAATCGTTGATATACCACCCATTAATATCAGGAGAATAGACAGGAATATAAATATCTCTTGAACTTTCTTCATCATAAAAATGAGGGAGCGTTTCTAAAACATTCTTGAGATCATTGTTGAACATCTTTCGTTTTTCTTCATAAGTGATATATTCAAACATATCATAATGACCTGCCGCAAAAAGATCATAAGACCCTTCAATGGCATCTCTACCTTCTAATGAACGTAGGACAATTTCCATATTGAATAAATCAATTTCAGATTTGATCTTAAAACGAATATCCATTGATTCTAGTTCTTTTTTATGTTCTTCACAATAATGATACAACTTTGTCTTAGTATACTTTGTATCCCTGCTGTATTTATTAATGACTGCAATAAAGTTCATATTAATCCCCCAATTCTCTTCTATACCCAATAACACTTAGCATATATAAAGGTGCTGTTTCACTTCTTAATATACGATTCCCAATAGAACATGGCACAACACCCATTGCCTGCATCTTTTCTACTTCCTGAAGATCAAAACCTCCTTCAGGTCCTACAATAATAGTAATAGAAGTATGAAGTGCATCAAGTGCTTTCGTGAAAGCATGATGTTCACCATTCTTGCTTTCTTCTTCATATGCTACAACATTAACTTCAGATAAATAATCTTCAAGCTGTGATAATTGAATAGGAGGCGTAATTTCAGGAACAATCTGTCTATGACATTGTTCACTTGCTTCCTGAGCAATACGAACAAAGCGCTCTTTTTTCTTATTAAAACGTGTTTCATCCATCTTCACAATACTTCTAGAAGCACGTAATGGAACAATACGTGTAACACCTAGTTCTGTTGCTTTTTGAATCACAAATTCAAATTTATCACTCTTAGGTAACCCATAGACTAGAGTCACTTCAACATCCAATTCATTATTTTCCTGAAGTTCTTCCTTAATCTGTAATAAGCCCTGTTTTAAGTCTATGATTTCACACAAACATACATGCTTATCTTCATCAATGCAAATAACATGTTCGCCTTTTTCCATGCGCATAACCTTAGTCATATGCTTATACATAGAATCATCAGCAATAATAATATCATTTTGTCTATAATTGTTTTTAATAAAATATCTCTGCATAGTCATCTCTCCTCTAGCATTCTAACATTTTTATGAAACAATGAAAAGACAATAGAAAAAAAAGAAGATAGAGGGGGTTCTATCTTCTTTTACACTTTATGATTCTCTCGCAACAAATCCATTATCATAATCAATGATTACATGACTATTGGCATGAATTGTACCTTTGATAATTTCTCTTGCAAGCATTGTCTCAATATGAGACTGGATATAACGCTTGATTGGACGAGCACCAAATGTTGCATCAAATGCATCCTGTGCAATTCTATTTTCAGCCGCATCAGTGACTTCTAAAGTAATCTTCTTTTCTTCTAGACGGCCTTCAAGTTCATGAATAAACTTATCAATGATCTTATAAACAACACTTGAATCAAGTGAGTTGAACATAACGATTTCATCAATACGGTTTAAGAATTCAGGTTTGAAGTGCATCTTTAATTCATTATCCACTTCTTTACGTGTTTCTTCATTATTACCCTGCAACAAGTACTGAGAACCGATATTAGAAGTCATAATGATAATTGTATTCTTGAAGCTAACTACATTACCTTTAGAATCTGTTAAACGACCATCATCAAGAATCTGTAATAAGATATTGAAGACATCTGGATGGGCTTTTTCAATTTCATCTAATAAAACAATACTATATGGAGCACGTCTAACTGCTTCGGTTAACTGTCCACCTTCTTCATAACCTACATATCCTGGAGGAGCACCTAATAAACGAGAGACACTATATTTCTCCATATATTCACTCATATCGATACGTACAATATTCTTTTCGCTATCAAAGAGCTGTTCTGCTAAAGTTTTCGCTACTTCTGTCTTACCTACACCAGTAGGACCTAAGAACAAAAATGAACCAATTGGTCGGTTTTCATCATTGATACCAGCACGGCTTCTAAGTATTGCATCAGTGACCTTAGTAATTGCTTCATCCTGACCAATAACTCTCTTCTTCATAATATCTTCAAGATGTAATAGTTTTTCTTTTTCTGATTCCATTAGCTTAGAAACTGGAATATTTGTCCATCTAGAGATAACTTCAGAAATAGTATCTACAGTGACCTTTTCCTGTAAAAGAGCATCATCATTTTCTTTTGCCTGATAGTCTTCTATTTCTTTATTAATAGCTGGTATAGTCTGGTATTTGATCTTAGAAGCTTCTTCTAAGTTACCCTGAGATTCAAATTGTGCCATCTGTGTTTCAAGACGAACCTTCTGATTCTTTAAGTCCTTGATATGATCCACCTGAGACTTTTCTGATTTCCACTGTTCAGTTAAGCCAGCAATCTTTTCATTTAATGAAGCAATCTTCTCTTTGATTTCTTCGAGTCTCTTTTCATTGTCTTCTGTTGAATCTTCTTTTTCAATAGAAATTCTTTCCATCTCTAGACGATTCTTATCACGTGTAATTGTATCTAATTCTTCTGGCATAGAATCAATTTCCATACGTACTGAAGCACATGCCTCATCAATTAAATCAATGGCTTTATCTGGCAAGAAACGATCAGTAATATAACGATCACTCATATGAGCTGCTGCGATAATCGCACTATCCTGAATCTGAACACCATGATGAGATTCAAATGGTTCCTTTAAACCTCTTAGAATCGCAATAGTATCATCAATATCAGGTTCCTGTACCAATACTTTCTGGAAACGTCTTTCTAAGGCTGCATCCTTTTCAATATACTGACGATATTCATCAAGTGTAGTTGCACCAATACAATGTAATTCACCACGGGCCAACATTGGTTTTAATAAGTTAGCCGCATCCATAGCACCATCTGTCTTACCTGCACCAACTAACTGATGGATTTCATCAATAAACATAATGATTTGTCCTTCAGACTTCTTAATTTCATTTAAAACAGCTTTTAATCTTTCTTCAAATTCACCACGATATTTAGCACCTGCCACAAGTGAACCTAAATCAAGTTCAAATAAAGTTTTATCTTTTAATGTTTCAGGTACATCGTTCTTAACTATACGCCAAGCAAGTCCTTCTACAATTGCAGTCTTACCTACACCTGGTTCACCAATTAAAATCGGATTATTCTTTGTCTTACGTGATAAGATCTGAATCACACGTCTGATTTCTTCATCACGTCCAATAACTGGATCAATCTTGCCATCTTTAACATCTTTAACAAGATCACGTCCATATTTTTCTAATACTTCATAATTATTTTCTGGGTTTGGAGTATCCACTTTATGTCCTCCTCTCATTTCCTTAATGATTTTTTCTACCACTTTCTTATCTAGATGATAACGAGATACGAAGTTTCGGATAAAGGTACCTTGCGAATTAAACAGTGCGAGAATAAGATGTTCTACACTCATATAGTCATCTTTATACTCTGTCTTAATTCTTTCCGCATTCGCAATCCAGCTATTCAAATCATAACTTAAGCGTAACTGATCCTGTGTGACCTGTCCTACACTCGGTTTCTTATTTATCTCAGCATTGAGTAGATCCTGTACTTCTGGTATAGAAATATTGAGTTTTGTAAGCACTCTATAGAAAATACCTGAACTATCTTCTAATAATGCATACATGAGATGTTCAACATCTACAATCTGCTGATTAAGAGATAAAGCGCTCTGCGCCGCACGTCCAAATGCTTCCTGCATGGCTTCTGTCCATTTTTCACTATTCATCGCAATCACTCCTTTTAGCACTCTTCTTTCTCTTGTGCTAATGCTAGTATATCACTTTTTTTAGCACTGTCAAGAGGCGTGTGCTAATTATTTTGCTTTCTTGATTTGATCACATTTTTACGATAGCAACCTATGTTTTATACTGCAGCAGGCACGGTTTCTTGCAAGTTCATTTTAGACATTTCATTCTCCACATGAGACTTTTCTGCAATATGATTGTAGACATTCATTGTGATCTGTGCATCTGAATGACACATGACATACTGTCTAACTCCGGGATTCACTGTATTTTTCCTCTTACGCAAAAGAAAAAGTTTTTGGATTGTAATCCAAAAACTTTTGATTATTTTGCATTTATGGGAATAAAAATTAACTTGCTAGCTGTTTCTGTGTGAATCAATATTATTCGTCTCCATATGGACAATATATCCGACATAGCGGTCAAGGGTCAATGGAAAATTCTTGTTGTTGTGGTTCGAGAACAACCGCAGAGCAATTAAATTTATCCGACAATCATCTGACTGTTTGAATAAAAATTTGTTTTTCATTTTCTGAAAGTGAAATAACTATTATTTTCACATAATATCACGTTCCTTTGAAAAAACCATAATTATTCATGCTTTCTTTGCCTTTCTTTGCTATAACCAAATAACCAGAGTTTTGAATTTTTTTGTAAATGATTTCTTGAAATCCACCTCGCTTTAAAAATTCTATAATTTCTTTTTTAGAATATATCTTTACATCTCCCTCATTACTGTAAGGAATAAAAAGATTCATTATTTGTCGAATGGGAAAAGGTTTCCAGTAGTCCGCTATCAACAAAAATTTTCCATGCTTTAGAACTCTATAAAACTCACTGATTGCCTGCTGGGGATTTGGATAATGATGAAAAGAATCTGTACATAAAAGCAAATCAAAACTATTCGTTTCAAGGGTTATATTTTCCGCATCTCCAAGTATCAATGTAGCAGTTCCTTTTAATTTATCATTTGCTTGTTTTAACATTTCTTCCGAAATATCCAGTCCATAAAGTTGCACAAAAGAATATCTTTCTTTAATGTTTTTTAATATTTCCCCTGTACCACATCCAACATCTAAGATTTTTTGAAAATCTAACTGCTGTAATTCATTTAGAACATATTTATATTGCCCTCTTGCATGTTTCCCGTTTTTATCTACATCATATGTGTTTGCTTGAACATTAAAAGCAGATTTTGATAAATTTTTATAGTCTGTCATATTAACCTCTCTTTTTACTTTCTTCTAAAACTCTATTTGTTTCTATTATGCAAAAGGTTATGCAAAAGAAACTACTTACTGACAATTTCTCCTTTCTTTTAATTTTATCATGTGTTATAATCTGAATTAGAAGTAGTGTTTATATAGACTACTCTATATATAGAGTAGCATAAATAGATCAAATAATCAAGGAGAGTGAAAATAATGTTATCAAAAACTGCAACAATGCTTCTCGGTTTGATTAATCAGAAACCTGTTAATGCTTATGAAATTATAAAAGAATTAAATTATATGAATGTAAAGTGGTGGTTCAATATAGCTGATTCTACTGTTTATGCGACAATCAAAACATTAGAAAAAAGAGATTTTATTTCTGGAACAATTGAGAAAGAGGGCAATATGCCAGATAAAACTATTTACACTATTACAGCCAAAGGTAAAACTGAACTTTTAAGCACCTTGAAAAGGTCTATTTTGAAGTTCGATTATGATACTAACATATTTTCAATTACAGCTTTTTTTATTGATTATATAGAACCAAAAGAAAGAAAAAAACTGCTAGAACAAAGATTAACTATTTTGAAACAATATCTAGCTGGAATAGAAAAACAAGATACACCTAAATGGGCAACAGAAGTAAAGCCATTCCACGTTGCAAACTTAAAACGAATGATTGATATTGTAAATGCTGAAATTTCTGGAACTCAAAGACTTTTATCAGTATGTAAGGTGTTAAACCGCAAACTCTACCCATAATAAAAACTAATAAAACCGCAGATTAAACTAATAAACAGGTGGAAAATGTGCCTTTTGTGACGGCATAATCTTCCACCTGTTTTTATGATCTGATTGTAGTATGATAATCATGTAAAATATTTAGAAAGGAAAAAGGCATTACAGATTGATATGAACTCTTTCTATTCACATTATTTGTAATGCCTTTTTTATGTTTTGTGTGTAAAAAAGAAAAGGGAAGGAAACATCCAAAACCACTCTTCAAACATTTCTGTCCCTAACAGCGAGACTTACGATAATTTATTTTTCAATATCTTCCATAGAAATCAGTTCCTGTGATACATCCACCTGAGAGAAGCGAAGACCATGATCCTCGTACTCAAATTCTCCTCTCTGATTATCAATCGGATCGATGCGGAGCCATTTTTTCTCTGGCGTGAATTCTTTTTGGATTTCAGAGTTGGCTGGCATGCGGAAAATGTCCAGATTACCAAAGTAATAGTTCCAACGCTCTTTGTCTCCTGCACGCCATGCACTTCCACCAAAGGAAGGGTCTGCAAATACCCATCCATACGGTGCTACATAGAATTGTGCCCAGTCATGGCATCCTGTATAATACTTCGTTGCATATAGGCCTGACTGCCAACGTGCTGGAATTCCAGACATGCGGCAAAGTGTGATGAATAACAGCGCCTGTACACCACAGTCACCTTTTAGGTTAATTGCACAGTATTCTGGAATACACTCAATTGTAAAATACTCTCTCATAAAAGAATACATAACTTTTGTTGTCACAAAATCATAGAATCGACGTGCCAAAATAATTGGATTCGTCTCATCTCCTGCAAGCTCATCTCTTAGTTCTCTTAAGTAAGGAGTGAATACGATATGTGGTGCCTGCTCTTCCAGACAGAAATCTGGCTGCTCTTTAGACACCTTGTCAGGATCTAACTCGACATAATTGACATGGTAGTCAAATGAATAATCAACCATAAACTCCTGATTCTCTTTCAGTTCAGTCTCAAAATACACTGTTCTCTGCGGTGCATCAACAGGTGCTATATATGTAATCTCTGGATTAGATGCATGAATCTCTACATGAGAAACCTGCTCGCATACCTTTGGAATTGGAAGATGTACACGAACCTTGCGTCCTACCTCTTCGAATTCTTTCTTAGCTTTTATCGTTGAACGTATATGCGTGCGTACAGTTCTTCCTCCATGTTCCTGCATATAATGTATATTTTCGTTCAGTAGCTTCTGATTTAGATCATTTTCCTTTTTATTCTCTTGATTTTCTACAATGACACGCTTGGCAAAGTCTGGACGAGTCTTAATTAGATTTTCATAGAATCGACGCTGAAAATGTACCTCGCCGTCCACATAAATCCAATCTGCTGCACTGATTTCTTTCAGATGATCTAACTCTTCTTTTTTGAAATCACGCAGATGGCTCGTCATGATTTCCAATGCTTCATCATAAGTAAATGGGTATTCATTTCCACCCATAACACCAATGACTTCCTGTTCGATTTCCAGACGTTTTCTAAGTGCCTGTGGAATATCCTTTTCTTCCAGAAAATAACGAATCATTTTCTGGGCTCCAGCATAATCACCATAAATTTTTAATTTCAGAATGTCCTCTGGAAGCGGAACCTTCATAAAAGATAAATCCTGATACATGAGTTATACCTCCTCGTATACTAATTTATATTACTGTTCGTTTTCAAAATCAATGAACTAAGCTAACTTGAATGGCATATCTGTTAATGTTAAGACTGCCTCCATATTTGCACAAGTGATGTTATTTGCTGCTGCAGTAAGGCTGGCTGCTAAGTAATCCCCAGATCACTCTCAATCCATAATTTATTCCTGAAGTCACTAAAATCAATATCATGCACAAAGCAGAATAATCCTATTCCTCATCTACTGACAATTGAGTATGATACACATAATGCTTTCGCAAATTCCGTCTGACTCATAAGCTTTGTTTTCGAACTTCTTTTATATATTCCAAAAAACTCATCTGCAATCTTTTTTCAAAATATAGTAAAAATTATAGCATGTATGCAAATAAATTGCTGTATTTTATAACACATTTTCTTGTTCTCCAACGATATACTGTAGAAACATCATCTATTGCCTTGTTACGATGTTTAGTACACATGATAAGCTGATAATTCAATAAGGCCACTGAATGGTTATTATCATTCAATTGTGTAATATCTATTACCTTATTTTTGATTATATATAATATCACCCAACAATAAAGGCAAAATTAAATGCCGTGTTTACCGCATATTAAAGTTTCATTTCCTCCAACAAAAAATCTATTCAGATTCTCCCTTATTCATCATTGAACGTATCTTCTGCATACGTTTGTCTAATTTAGCACTTTCTACTGAACAGTCATAAAGTTCCTGAGCAATAAGTTTTGCTTCATCTTCAGGAATATTCTTCTTGTAGCGTAATTTATGTTCCAAACTTGCCCAGAAATCCATCGCAATAGTACGAAGCTGTACTTCTACATAAACATACTTCTTTGTCTTCTGTAAGAAGATTGGTACCTGTACAATTAAGTGTAAACTACGATAACCACTAGGTTTAGGATTTTTAATATAATCCTTCATCTCAATCAAAGTAATATCATCCTGTCTTAAGAAGCTATCTGCAAGTTCATAAATATCTTCAGGAAATGAACAAACAACTCTGACTCCTGCAATATCTCTTATATTTTCTTCTAATGATTCCATAGTCATCGGAATATTCTTGCGTCTTACTTTTCTCGCAATACTATCATATGATTTAATACGTGACTTGATGCTTTCAATAGGATTACCATCATATTCTAAAGAATATTCCTGATCTAATACTCTGAATTTTGTTTCTATCTCCATTACCGCACAACGATAATAGGACATTAAAAGATCAAATGGCTTTTTATTCTTATCTAATAAATCTAAGAACTCATCAGAAAGAATGCTCTGTCTCATGAATTCTTCTCTTTTTTGTTCAATGATTTTAAATCCATTTCTTTTTATATCTTCTAGGCTTCTCATATATTCATCCTTCTTTCAATCTATTTCATTATAATGTATTTCTATGAAAAAAAGAACTGAGAAATCTCAGTTCATATGTTCAAGTGCTTTCTTGAATTGTTTTCTAAACAACAATACTGTAAATGTAATCGCAAAAAGATCTGCCACTGGTTCAGCTAAGTAGACAGCCATTGTCTTATCCACAAGTAATGCAGGCATAATATAAATAAATGGTATTAAGAGAATGAATTTTCTAGTTACTGCCACTATTACAGAAGCTTTCGCATTACCTAAAGCCACAAATGTCATCTGACAGGCAATCTGAATTCCAAATAATCCTACAACTGCCATATAGATTCTAAGTGCTTTAGTAGTAAAGAGTGAGAGTTCTTGTGCATTTGTAAAGAGTCCTACAAACATCTGTGGGAAGATCTGAATCAAAATCCAGATTGCAATTGAAAAGATAAGGGAAACCTTAAGTAATAATTTAAATGTCTTTTGAACACGTTCATTATTCTTAGCCCCATAGTTGTAACTGATAATAGGCTGTGCCCCCTGTCCTAATCCCTGTAAAGGAAGCATCGCAAACTGCATAACACTAGTCAATATAGTCATTGCGCCTACTGCTATATCTCCTCCATATTTTAATAAAGAAGAATTAAAACAGACCTGGATGACACTCTCACTTGATTGCATCACAAAGGTAGAAAGACCTAAAGCAAGGCAGGGTAAGATGACTGAGTTATCTAAAGATAAGTTTTTCTTTTTTATTTTAAGTTTTGTTTTTTTGCCAAACAGGAAGCGAAGAACATAAAGACATGAACATCCCTGTGAGATGATTGTCGCAAGAGCCGCACCTTTGACACCTAGATTGAATCCAAAGATCAAAATAGGATCGAGGATGACATTACATAATGCCCCAATTACAACAGAAATCATCCCATTCTTTGCAAACCCCTGGGCCGTAATAAACATATTCATCCCCAGTGTTAATTGGACAAAAAGCGTTCCTATCGCATATATATTCATATAATCTACTGCATAAGAGATTGTATTACCACTTGCACCAAAAGCAAGTAGGAAGGTACGATTTCCAAAGAATAGAATAAGTGTTAATACAATAGAGACAATAATCTGTGTAATAAAACAGTTTCCTAAAATCTTTTCTGCATGATCATGATTTCCCTGTCCCATATAAATAGAAGCACGTGGTGCCCCACCATTGCCTACTAGAGAGGCAAAGGCTGTCACAATCATAATAAGAGGCATACAGACACCAACTCCTGTTAAAGCAAGTGCACCAGTATGGGGAATATGACCAATAAACATACGGTCTACAATATTGTAAAGCATGTTGATTAATTGGGCTATGACTGTAGGTAAAGCAAGTTGTCTCAATAGTTTACCTACTGGTTCAGTCGCAAGAAAGTCTTTATTTTCTGCCATATTATCCTCCTATTCTTTGTGATTCAATAAAGATGAGATCTTCACTATTTTCTATTGTCAAAATACCATGACATTGATTAGAGATACATAATGGATCATGAGGTTCTAATGTATAACCATCAAGTGGATAATCACAATTCTTTAATGTGAGAATACAAGTCTTTTCAGTAAAGCAAGAGAAGTATTTATACTCAGTACAGTCTATCTGATGTATTCCTTTAGGCAGCAAATAGATTCTATTGGTATCATCATAGAGTGTAATCTTAATATCCGGATGCTGTCTTAAATAAATGAGTACTCCTAGAAAATGATCAATACGTCCACCAATGACACCATAAAGATCTATTTCATCATAGCCTCTATTAAGTGCTTCGCTAATGGCTAGTTCTGTATCTGTTTCATCCTTGTGTGTAGGAAAGCTCAAAACTTCCAGCCCCTCAAGGTATTCTTTATGTTCTAGAGAATCAAAGTCTCCAATTGCGAATAATGGTTTAATAAATTGACGGTGCAGATGTTCCAAACCACCATCAACCGCAATATAAGGGATGTCTTTATTAAAGACATCCCCATTATTCATGCTTGCGTATAAGCCTATTTTCATTTGAGTGAATCAATAGCTTCCTGTCTATTTTCTGCCTTGAAGACATAGCTTCCAGCCACAAGAACATCTGCCCCAGCTCCACGGCATAGGTTGGCTGTATTTTCATTGATACCACCATCTACTTCAATAAGATAGCGTCTATCATTTCTGATTTCTTTTAATTCAGTAATCTTATCTAAGGCTGAAGGATTGAATGACTGACCTCCAAATCCTGGTTCAACACTCATTACAAGAACCATATCTAAATCATCTAGGAATGGTTTAACAGCTTCTACATCAGTTCCTGGTTTAATAGAGATAGAAGCAAGACATCCTGCATCATGAATACGCTGAATAAGGACACGTGCTTCCTGCACGCTTGATACAGCTTCAATATGAAATGTAATGAGATCTGCACCTGCATTGATGAATTCATCTAAATACTGACCTGGATCAGTAATCATTAAATGAACATCAATAAATAAATCAGTGACAGCACGGACATTACTCAAGATACTATAACCAAATGAAATATTTGGTACAAAGTGTCCATCCATGACATCATAATGAATCCATGACTTTCCTCCATCATAGATTGTATCAATATCTTCTTTAAGATGCGCAAAATCAGCGGATAATACTGAAGGTGCAATTTTAACCATATCGTTTATCTTTCCTTTCTTTTACCTGCTTTAATAACTGCAGATAATCTTCATATCTTGTTTGATCTATGTCTCCTGCTTCAACAGCTTCTTTCACAGCACACTTTGGTTCACTATCATGAAGACATCCCCTAAACTTACAATGATGAGATAATTCTCTAAAATCATGATAAGTAGTCGCAAGTTCTACCGGATCCATCTTCAGTTCCAAAGAAGAGAAGCCAGGTGTATCGGCAATATAGCCACCATACATCGGAATCAGTTCAACATGTCTTGTCGTATGTTTTCCTCTTCCTAATGCCTGTGAAATTTCATTTGTCTCAATGTTCAATTCAATGTTTAAGGCATTCAAAAGACTTGATTTACCTACACCACTCTGTCCTGTCACGACTGTGACACGATTCTTTAAAAGTGGTTTGATTTCTTCAATCCCCTCATTTTCTTTACTTGATACAAAATATAGATCATATGCATTGTACTTCTTTTTGATAACCGGAACAAGTTCTCTATTAAGATCTATCTTAGTAATAATGATAATTGGCTTAATCTTCTCATATTCAACCATTGCGAGGAACTGATCAAGAAGCATCTGATCAAAATCCGGCTCAGCAATAGAAAATACAAGGAGAGCTTGATCTATATTACAAATAGGAGGTCTTTCTAACTGGTTATGTCTTTCATCAAGAGAAAGGATATAACCTGAACCATCCTTTTCTTCCTGGAAACTGCAGAAGTCTCCTACAAGAGGCTTCTGTCCTCTGTTTCTAAATTTACCACGTGCCTTACAGCTTACAACTTTTTCGCCTGTATCTACATAGTAGAATCCTGCAAGGACTTTTATAATCTGACCTTTAGTCATATATTCTCCTATTCTGATTGTGCATTCGGACTGGCGTCATCACCATCATCATCTTCTGGTAAATCAGGCTGAGAAGGTGTTGTTGGTGGAGTAGGTTTCTTATCATAGTAATATAAGATAATTTCAGTCCCCTTGCTTGTTACCTGAGTATAAGGTGCAACAGACTGTTTAACGACTGTATTAACAGACATTGAGTTGATTGTTGCACTATCAGTAGGTGATGGAAGAACAGATAATTTTACATTGGTGAAGCCCTGGCTTTCCAATGTTGATTTTGCGGCATTGATGTCCTGACCATAAAGTGATGGAACAGTAATAGTCACACCCTTAGAAACTGTTAAAGTGATAATCTTGCCTTTTTCATTAGGATCCTGTTTTTCTCCTTCAGATATAGACTGTCCAATAACAATACCTGCTTTATATTCATCATCAGACTTTTCATACTTCTTCACCTTATATCCAAGCTTGGTAAGTTTCTTATAAGCTGCGTCATAAGACACACCTGTATAATCTTCCATGATAATATATTTACCCTTAGAAAGAGTTAATGTCACGGTATCACCTTTATTAATAGCATGTCCTGCTTCAGGATCTGTGGCTACTACAAGACCTTTTTCATATTTATCACTTAATTCATAGTTGACATCATCAGAAACCTTATAGCCTTTATCAATCAATAAAGCTGTTGCTTCTTTTTCGGTCTTACCTACTAAATCCATCATCATGCCATCTTTATTACCACCAAGTAAGAAGAAACCTGCCACAATCGCAAGACATACAATGACAGCACCAATCGCTGCACCAATCGCAATCTTCTTTTTCTTATCCATTGGTTCTTTCTTCTTCTCATCCTGAGGCTTGATTTCTTCAATTTCTGTCTGTGTTATTTCAGGATCAATAGGTGCCGTTTTCGTAAAGAACTGTGAATCGCTCGCAATAATAGTTGGATCAGTATTAACCTGGTCAAAAGTAAGCTTTTCTTCATCTAAACGTTCTAAACATGTGTCTAAATCATCTAACATATCATCCGCACACTGATAACGATTATTTGTATTCTTAGCAGTCGCTTTGATAATGATATTTTCTACTGACTGAGGAATCGCTGGATTATAAGCACGTACTGAAGGAATTTCATCACGCATATGCTTTAATGCGATATTTACTGGAGACTCACCATTAAATGGTACATCTCCTCTTAGTAATTCATAGAAGACAACACCTAAGGCATAAATATCACTCTGTGGTGTTGCTTTTTCACCTCTTGCGATTTCTGGCGCAAGATAGTGAAGTGAGCCCATGATCGTATCAGTCTGAGTCACCTGTGATAAAGACTGAATTGAGGCAATACCGAAATCCGCAATCTTTACAATACCAGAATCAGTAACAAGAATATTCTGAGGCTTCAGATCGCGATGTACAATACCCATAGAATGTGCAAGTGCAGTAGCTGAAACAACCTGCTTCATAATATCCACAGCTTCAACATAATGAAGTGCACCACGCTTATTAATTAATTCTTTTAAAGTCTGGCCACGTACATATTCCATGACAATATAGTAAAGATCATCTTCTTCACCCACATCATAGATTTCTACAATATTACGATGACATAATGCAGCCGCTGCACGCGCTTCACGATGGAAACGAGTGATATAAATAGGATCTCCTGTCAAAGACGAACGAAGTATTTTGACTGCTACTTCTCTTTTTAATATATCATCATATGCAAGATAGACATCGGCCATACCGCCCTGTCCAATAAGTTCTTTTAATTCATAACGATCAGCAAGAATACGTCCTTTTTCACTCATCTTATGCTTCTCCCTTCTCAATTAGTAAAACACCAATATTATCTAATCCGCCAAATTCATTGGCTGATTGAATGAGGCATTCAGTTTTTTGATCAACTGATGCATTTTTTTGTAGTATTTCTTCAATCTGTTGAGATGAGAGAGAATTATATAATCCATCTGAACAGAGTAATATTGCACGATAATCTTCTTCAATCTTATAAAAAGAAATACGCAAAGCTTCTTTAATACCAATAGCCTGCACTAAGACATTTCTTTTTGGATGATGTGAGGCTTCTTCTTCATTGATCAAACCTCTTTTTACAAGTTCATTCACAAAAGTATCATCTGCTGTAATCTGCTTTAATGTATCTTTATACAAATAAGCTCTAGAATCACCCACATGGGATACATAAGTATTCTTACCATCCATATAACAGATGACAATTGTAGTCCCCATGCCTGCATATTCACTATGCATATCGCTTTCCTTATTCACAAGATCATTGGCAGTTAATAGTAAAGATGAAATCCAGGCATGAATAGATTCATCATCTAGAAATGGTGAATGATCAAAGAAATGTTCAATCACATAACGACTCACAAGTGTTGAAGCAACTTCACCTGCAAGATGACCACCCATTCCATCACACAATACGCCAACGATTTCATGATTCTTAATTTTATAGACTGCTCGATCTTGATTCACTGACCTTTTTATTCCGATATCAGTCATCGCGGAGATAGCCATATTATGCTCCTTTCTCTCTTTTTGCACGTAACTGTCCACATGCACCATCAATATCACGACCATGTTCTTTTCTTAAAGTACAATTAATATGCAAACGAATAAGTTTATCCTTAAATGCAGTAATTGTATGACCTAGAGATTGTTTATAGCCATGTTCATCTACAGGGTTATAAGGAATTAAATTAACATAGACATTTAATCCACGAAGATAATGCGCTAACTGACGTGCATATTTGATATCATCATTGACATCCTTCAATAAAATATATTCAAGAGTGACACGACGATTTGTACGTTCAATATATGTCTTGATTGCATCTCTTAAATCATCCATATTATAACGTTTGTTGATAGGCATCAATTCATTTCGGATTTCATCATTAGGTGCATGTAAGCTGATTGCTAGATTCACCTGGATTGGTTCATGAGAGAAACGTTCAATTCCAGGAATCAAACCACATGTAGAGATAGTGAGATGTCTTGCGCCAATAGCTAAACCATGAGGTTCATTGACTGTATAGATGAAGTTCATGACTTCATCATAGTTATCAAATGGTTCACCTGTTCCCATGACAACTACATGAGTCACCCTTTCTTTTAAATCATTCATAACAGTCAAGACCTGTTTCACGATTTCACCACTTGTAAGGTTGCGCTGTTTCTTTAATAAGCCTGAAGCACAGAAGGAACAGCCCATATTGCATCCTAACTGGCTTGTGACACATAATGAACGACCATAAGTCTGAATCATCAATACTGTTTCAATGAGTCCTCCATCTTCTAATTCAAGAAGATATTTAGTCGTACCATCACGTGCGACCTGCTTTTCCTTGATAGTTAAAAGCGCATCACTGAAATGGTTGGAAAGTGTTTCCTGAAGTTCTTTAGAAAGATTAGTCATCTGATGAAAATCATAGACATTCTTTACATAAATCCATTCATAGATCTGTTTCGCACGGAAAGGCTTCTGCCCCATCGCTTTTAATTCTTCTTTTAATTGTTCAAGTGTTAAGTCATAAATTGATTTCATCATACATCCTTTTCTAACAGACACATATAAAAGCCATCACTGTGATATTCAAATGGAAGTATAGTACGCTCTTCCACTACATGCATATCGGGATGCTTCTTTATGAATTTTTCAATCTGTTTTTCGTTTTCTTTTTTATTTATAGTGCACGTACTATACACTATATTACCACCTTTTATACATAAAGAATATGCATTTTCTAGTAATTTTGCTTGAATAAGAATGATTTCATCCATTGCATCCGAGTCATGGTACTTGATTTCAGGTTTTCTAGAAAGAACACCAAGTCCAGAACATGGACCATCTAAGAGTATTTTTGTATACTGCTTATCAAATAATGAAAGGTCTGTACTATCTCCTGTATGAACATGAATATTGGATAATCCAAGTCTTTTCGCATTGTCTTCAATAAGCTTTGCTTTATGTGGATAAAGATCATAAACGTCAATCAAGCCTTTATTATTCATGAGTATACCAAGATGTGTTGTTTTAGAACCTGGTGCCCCACACATATCCAAGACAACATCTTCTTCACCTGGATTTAATAAACGGGCTACCATCTGTGATGATTCATCCTGAATAGTGACCAGACCTTCTTTAAAAGCTTCAGTATGCGCAATATTGCCTTCTTTTAATAGCACACTATCTGGTGAGAGATAGCCTGGAGTAAACTCTGGATACTTCTTTAAGAATTCCTCACGAGACATCTTATATGTATTCACACGGCCGCTTTTTAAAGGAACTTCATTATCAGCATGAAGAATCTTTTCTGTTGTTTCTTTGCCATATTGTGCATTGAACATCTTGACCATCCATAATGGATGACTTGTAGAAATAGATAAACGTTCATCATGATCCAAATCATCTAAAGATCTTGTTTCTTTAAAACAACTATGCAAAATCGCATTAATCATGCCTCCTGCTCTTTTATTTCTTCTTTCTTTAATAATTTCTACTGCTTCATTCACTATCGCATAATCTGGTGTATCCAAATAAAAATGCTGGTAAAGGCTCATTAATAGAAGCATTCTCTCTACAACTTTTAAGCGAGTATGGATATGTGGTTCTAATTGATATTCTAGATATAAACGATTCTGAATAGTCCCATAGACGAGGGTTGTAATAAGTCCTCTTTCTGATGGTGAGAAATCTTGAGTAAGAGTATGATTTAAAGTGATATTTAAATAACTCTCATTCTTTTCATAATCAATGAGTATGTCTAATGCTGTATCTCTTTCTTTCATATTAATATGTGGAATACGGATTAAAATCGCATGCCACAATGACACCTCCTTTTCTTGTACGGTTATAATAATCATCGATGATACTTAATTGTTCATAGATTGGCTTAGATTCTATATATTTAATCAAAATTCTTTCACGATAGATATCTTGCATCTTAAAGGCCGGCTGAGGGCCGATAATGCGTACCTTTTCTAAATGTTCCTTTAAATACTTGCTGATATCCAAAGCTGTCAAATGAACATTCTTTGGTGTACGGGATTGTACAATGACTGATACAAGGTGACAGAATGGTGGATATTTTGCTTTCTTTCTAAATAACATCTCTTCCTTAAAGAAAGCTTCATAGTCCTGCTTCACAGCTGCCTTGATTGCATAATGTTCAGGATTAAATGTCTGAATCATGACAGTCCCCTGCTTATCTCCTCGTCCACTCCTTCCTGCCACCTGACATAATAACTGGAATGTGCGTTCAGAAGCTCTAAAATCCGGTACCATAAGAGACAGATCAGCCATAAGAACCCCTACAAATGTGACATTGGAGAAATCAAGCCCCTTCGCAATCATCTGTGTACCAAGCATAATATCTGCTTTATGTTCTTCAAAATCTTTAAGTAATTTTAAATGTGTATTCTTATTACGGGTTGTATCAAAGTCAAAACGAATAATACGTGCATCTGGATATTTCTTTTCTAATTCTTCTTCTATTTTCTGTGTACCATATCCTATCTTTTTAAGATGCGTACTACCACATTCAGGACAAACTTGAGGTACAGAAGTGAAGTATTCACATAAATGACATTTTAATCTGTTTTCAGCTTTATGATAAGTAAGTGTCACATCACAATGCGGACAGCGGATCGGTTCACCACATGATTCACATTTAATAAAAGACGCATAGCCTCTCTTATTTAAAAGAATCATCGCCTGTTCTCCTTTATTCAGAGTTTCTTCGAGTCGCTGCTGCATTCTTTGAGATAATAGTGAATAGTTACCCTGACGCGCTTCGTTACCCATATCTACCACTTCACAATAAGGTAATGGTTTACCATTAATTCTTTCTTTCATCTCAAATAAGCCATAGATTCCTTTTTGTGCTCTCGCATATGTTTCTACAGATGGTGTCGCACTGCCTAGGACAATCTTCGCATTATTTTTCTCTGCACGCATCTTCGCAATAGATAATGTATGATAACGTGGTGTATTGTCCTGCTTATAGCTCATATCATGTTCTTCATCCATAATGATAAGTCCTAGATTCTCAACTGGCGCAAAGATTGCAGAACGCGCACCGACCACAATACGGGCTTCACCCTTTTTTATACGACGATATTCATCATATTTTTCTCCCTGTGATAAACGAGAATGAATGATTGCCACTTCGTCATGAAAACGTTCTTTAAAAATACGTTCCATCATCGGCGTCAAAGATATTTCTGGCACAAGCATAAGTACTGTCTTATTCTTTTCTAACATCTTTTTTGTGAGCGCAATATAGACTTCTGTCTTCCCTGATCCTGTAACCCCATGAACAAGAGAAATAGTATGAGAGGTGTGAAGGATTCCCCTTACAACACTTTCTTGAAGTGGTGTTAAAGTAATTTCATTATTGACCTTTAAATCATTTCCTGTATAGGGATTGCGCTGTACTTCTTTATTATAAATCTCTATCAATCCCTGATTTTCAAGAGATGAGATGACACTTCTAGAATAAGGGATATCCTTAAGAAACATTTCTCCCTGATTCAAAAGCATACGAAAACATTCCTTCTGTTTCACTGTTTTAGGTGTTCCTGTATTGATTACTCTTACACATTGTCTCGTCTTAATACCAACCATTTTATGTGTAGAGGGTTTTAAAGTACCTGGCAGCATTGCCTGAAAGCAGGCAATAAGTGGGCAAAGTGTCATCTTAGACATACGATGAGCCAATGTTATTAATTCATTATTTAAGAGTGGTGCTTCATCTATGACAGAATAAATATAGGAGTATTTAAAGCCATCTCTTTCTTCTAGTTCTTTCTGCGTTAATTGAACTTCTTCAACCGATAAGACATAACCAACCACCTGACGATGATTAAATGGAACTTGTACACGAATTCCTGTAAGAATCGGTTTCTTAGATAAATAAGAAAAACCACGATCTAATGCCTGGACAGGATGTTCTATTAATACTTCTACCTTAAACATAAAATCACCTCCGTAAAAAAGAAAAAGCAGCCAGATGGCTACTTCATGTTCTCTTCGATAATCTTGACAATATCATCTTTAGCACGCATAACATCATCGTTCACCACTACATGCTTATACTGATCTTTTGTCGCAATTTCTCTTCTTGCTTTATCAAGACGTTCTTTAATAACATCTTCAGCTTCTGTTCTACGTCCACGAATACGTTTTTCTAATTCTTCCATTGAAGGTGGTACCAAGAAAATTGTAAGTGCATCTGGTACTTTCTTCATAACCTGAAGTGCACCTTGTACTTCGATTTCTAATACAACATTCTTACCTTCATCTAGTAGCTGATCTACATAGGCTTTAGGTGTTCCATAGTAATTACCTACAAACTGTGCGTATTCTAGTAATTCACCCTGCTCAATCTTTTTCTTGAATGTATCAACGTCTACAAAGAAATAATCGATCCCTTCTTTTTCGCCAGGTCTCTTATAACGTGTAGTCATTGAAATAGAATATGCAAGGTTTAATGATTCTTCTTTAAATAGTTGTTCTCTGACTGTTCCTTTGCCTACGCCGCTAGGTCCACTCAGGATAATTAGAAGGCCTCTTTTCACTTATCTACATCCCCTTTTTAAGATATCCTACATGAATAAAACAGTGATGTCAAACACTTTTAAATATGTTATACTAAGTCGGGTGATGAATATGGCATTTGATGGAATTATATTGTCACGTGTTACAGAATTATTAAATGAAACAATCGTGACAGGACGTATTTCAAAATTATATCAGATATCGAAATACGAATTATTAATGACTGTACGTGCGCAGAATGAAAATAAGAAACTCCTTGTTTCTATTCATCCAATGTATGCCCGTGTTCAGTTAACACAATTGAATTATCCTACACCTGATTTTCCTAACGCTTTGACTATGTTTCTAAGAAAACATATTGAAGGGTCTTTTATTGAGCGTATTGAACAGGTGGGACTTGATCGTATATTAAAGATAACTTTAAGAGGAAGAAATGAATTTAAGGATCTTGTAGAGTATCATCTCTATATAGAAATCATGGGTAAGCATTCTAACTTTATTCTTACAAATAAAGAAGATAAGATTCTTGAATGTTTAAAGCGTGTTTCTCCGAGCGATAGTATACGTATTATGCAGCCAGGGATTACTTATACCTACCCTCCACTTCTCGATAAGAAGAATCCATTTGAGAATACCCCTGAGACAACTCAACTTGTAAAAGAGTTTGAAGGATTCTCTAAGGACTTAGCTGAAGAAGTGGCTGTAAGAATGGAACAGGGGACTGATTTCAAAACTATTATGAATGAAATACAAAATAGTAAAGAACTCTATATCACACGAGGTGATAAAGAGAAGTATCATGTGATTCCTTTGACTTGTTTTGGAAAAAGAATTGATCACTATTCTCTTTTTGATGGATTAGATGCGTATTATCAGTTTATTGATCAGAAGGATCGTATTAAACAGCAGACTTCTGATATTCTTCATTTTATTCAGAAAGAATATACAAAAAACGTGAATAAGCTTGATAAGCTAGAAAAGACATTATTTGATTCTCATAATAGTGATGAATATCGTATTAAAGGTGATCTCTTATATGCTTCTTTACATCTTATTCAAAAAGGAATGAAGGAAGTGACTGTGGATAATTATTATGATGGAACAAAGATGACTATTGAACTTGATGAGCGTTTTGATGGAAAAACAAACGCCAACCATTATTATAATAAGTATCAGAAAGCAAAGAATTCCTTAAAGGTTCTAGAGGAACAGATTGAAAAGACGAAAGAAGAAATCAATTATTTTGATACTTTGAATACCTTGATGGATAATGCGGATTATTATGATGCCATGGAAATCAAGGAAGAGCTTGAAAATATGGGCTATATTCGTAAGAAGAATGTGAAGAAGTTAAAAAAGAAAACACATCCTCATTATGATGTCTATCGTACTCGTGATGGTATTATTATTTATGTTGGTAAGAATAACTTGCAGAATGATTATCTGACATTCAAGATGGCATCACGTAATGATATGTGGTTCCACGTAAAAGATATGCCTGGTTCTCATATTATTGTGCATGCAGAAAATCTTGATGAGTATACTATGAGACTTGCAGCAAATATTGCGGCATATTTCTCTAAGGGAAAATATAGTTCAAGTGTTCCGGTGAATTATTGTTTAGTGAAGAACTTGAAAAAACCTCATACAAATAAGCCAGGTTTAGTTCTTTTAGGACATTATAAGACAATTTATATTGATCCTGACGATTCTTTCTATGATGAATTAGAGAAAGTGGAGGATGCTCGATGAAATTAATACCTTGGAAATTTAATAATGATATGGTAGAAGGCTATACAGTACCAGCTCATATTGATGGAAGGCTGTTCAACATGAGCTATAACGGCTTGGATGACAAGCAGGTGCTAGAAAACCGTAAAGAACTCGCACAAATGCTTCATACTGAGCTTGATCATATGGTTGCACCTTTACAGCGTCATACAACACATTATTTAAGTGTAAATAAAAATGATGGCGGTAAAGGGATTTATAGCCAGAAGGATGCCTATTTAGGTTTTGATGCATTATATACAAGAGATACAGATCTCACTCTTTTTACCTTTCATGCAGATTGCTGTCCTGTTCTTTTATATTGTGAGAACCAGCATCTAGTGGCTGCAATTCATTCAGGATGGAAAGGTACGGTTACTGAGATTGTAGGCAAGGTAACACGTCATTTAATAGAAGATGAGGGATGTGACCCAAATCATATTTATGCTTATGTAGGACCTTCTATTGAGGCACGAAACTTTGAAGCGATGGATGATATTATTGACCGTGTTAAAAGTATGAGTTTTGATACATCTTCTTTCTATACTAAAAAAGATGAAACACATTATCTTCTTAATTCTAAAGGACTTATTAAACAGCAGTTACTTAACTGTGGTGTTTTAGAAGAACATATCGAAGTCAGTCCTTATTGTACAATGGAGAATGATGATTTATTCTTTAGTTATCGTAAAACACATACTAAAGATCGTAATATTTCTATTATCAGACTAAAAAAATAGCTGGAGAGCAATTTTTGCTTTCCAGCTTTTTCTTATTCTATTTCACCAGCAAGTACAGCCATTGTATGTGGTATTTCTTCAATGAGTTTTTCAGGGATAACTGTATAAGCCTGTTTTGCGACTTCATCTCCAGCACGTCCGTGAATATAAACACCAAGTACTGCCGCTTCTAATGCTTCATAACCCTGTCCTAGAAGTGATGTAATGATTCCAGCGAGTGTATCACCCATACCACCTACCGCCATGGCTTTATTACCAGACGCAACACGATAAGATGTCTTACCATCAGTCACAATCGTATGAGGTCCTTTTAAGACAAGAATACAATGATACTTTGAGGCAAAGCTCTGTGCTGCCATCATCAAATCGGGATAATCTTCTACATGACATAAACGTTTGAATTCACCAATATGAGGCGTAAGAATAACACTACGATCCTGTTTTTCTAATAAATGCATATTTCTAGATAGAATTGTAAGTGCATCGGCATCAAGGACAAGTGGGCAGATAGAAGCTGTCATAATATCAATAACGGCTCTAAAAGCACCCTCTTCAAGCCCTAAACCACAACCGACTAATAATGCATCATAACCATCAAAATCATCATAATGGAAAATCTGTGGTCTTGTAACTGGAATGGCTTCAGGAATATAAAGAGGTAATAGTGCTGTCACTTTTTCTGAAGTAATTGTCTTCACAATACCTGCACCAGTATAATAAGCTGCTTTAGTCGCAAGTAATGGTGCACCTGTATATTGGTTACTTCCTACAATTAAACCATCGACCCCATAGATATTCTTATAACCGTTATAGACTCTCTTTCTTAAATGTGCTTTCGCATATTCTTCTCCTACATATTCAAATAAACCTGCTTCCTTGAAACAATCATTCACAGCCAATGTTTCTAAAATCACTTCACCTGTATATTCGAGTGAACGTGGATCTAAGAAGCCTTGTTTTAAAGCCGTTAAAGTAACTGTAAAATCTGCCTTTAATGCTGCTTCATAAGCTTTTCCTGTATTACAGTCAAGTCCTGTAGGGATGTCAATAGCCCCAACAATACCTTTATAAGTATTATTAATAGACTCAATCATAATCTTGTACATGCCTCTAGGGGCGCTATTTAATCCAAATCCAAATAATCCATCGACGATACAATCATAGTCATTCCAGTTAATTGTATTAATATTATCTTCATCTACATAGATTAAATGATTCTCTTCACATTGATCACGATAATAGCGATTAGCCTGTGATACCTTGCCTATATCCCCACTGTAATAATAGTTGACTTGTTTTCCTAATTTCTCTAGTTTTAATCCTAAAGAATAGCCATCTGCCCCATTATTACCTGGTCCTATTAAAATAGCCAACTGATTATATTTTGTGAAATGGCTCAATAGCGCATCACTTGCAAGATTAACAAGCTCTTCTATTTGATAACCATGTTCTAATAAATAAGCATCATACTGCTTGAGTAAATCCTGTGTTCCTATATACATAATAAACACTCCCTTCGCTTTTTATTTTATCATAAAAAAAGAGGAAATCGAAACCGATTTCCTTAAAGATTAAACTCTTCCTCCGCCTGCATAATGAGCAGCATAATAAGATTCACTTAGAGAAGAAGTAATAACACCCTTCTTTTCATTAGCAGCATGTACGAATCTGCCTCCACCTAGATAAATACCTACGTGAGAGATACCTTTCTTATATGTATTCTTAAAGAATACAAGATCACCAGGCTTTAATGCATTCCTATCTACTCTTTGAGTTGTATTATACTGCACAGCAGCTGTACCACTTAAAGAACGTCCATTTTGTCTATATACCCATCGAGTAAAGCTTGAACAGTCAAAGACATCAGGTCCTACAGCACCCATTCTATAACGGCATCCAATCTTACCTAATGCAGTCTGAATAAGAGCTCCATTTCTAGATTTTACTTCTACAGGAATATTAACAACTGTTGTGTTACCAGTCTTATCAGTTGCAGTATAAGTTGCTGTATAGCATCCTTCATTATTTACATCTACATTACCACTGATTCCAACATATTTAGTTAAATCACCATCTAAATTATCAATAGCTGAAACGATGAGTGAACGCCAGTTCACAGATGTTCCTTCAGTAATCGAAACTTTATTTGTATTCAACTTGATTTCAGGACCTTTGATATCCTTAATATTAAAAGTACATGTCTGTTTTGTTTCATTACCACTATTATCAGTTGCGATAATAGTTGCTTTCTGTTCGCTATTTAATTTCTTAGTATCAATATCACCTTTAACAGTTAATACTGGAGATGGATCAAAATTATCTGATACATCAAAATAATTACCAGGATTGAAAGGTTCACCATAGTTCACATCAAATGACTGTGTCTTTTGAGTAAGTACTGGTGCAATAGAGTCCTTTACATTAAATGAAAGTGTTTTTTCAGCTTTGTTGCCTGCATTATCTTCTACATGAGCAACAACCTTCTGTTCCCCAATAACAGCTGTATCAATGCTGCCATCGAAAGTGATGAAATCACTGACGTCACCATCTACATTATCTGTCGCTTTCACATAGTCAAATAAGTTATTTGAACCATTGGCTTCTACATCTATGATATAACCGTCATCAACGCGTGATGCAATAACAGGTGCTTTGTTATCAATAACCTGTACTTCGACTTCTTTATTAGTTGTATTCTTGAATGTATCAGTAACAGAAACTGTCACTGAATAAGTACCTAACTGTTTTGATTCATATGATCCTGATTGAATAGAAACATCCATGATATCTAAATTATCACGGTTATCTGTAATTTCAAAATCAGATGCATTTAGCTTTGTACCATAAGGAACAACAATCTTATTTGAATGAATAACAGGTGCTTGACGGTCAGCCGCAGCATAACCTACGAGGGCAAATGCAGAGATTGCAACTGCTGGCAGCAGCATTGTTTTCTGAGTTCTGATTCTCTCTACAATTGCATTAAAAGTTGTGGGGGCATTTTGAGTCATAGTTATTCTCCTTTGCTTTTCAACAAATGCGATTATAACACCACGACTTATATCTGTCCACTATTTTCTTAAGATTTTCTTAAGTATTTATATTTTATGTTGTATATATCACTTCTTTTTTAATTAAGAAATTTTTAATATTTTAAAAATAGTGGTGTATATATAAAAAAAGTCCTCCCTTTGGGAGAACTTATTATCCAAGATATGCTTCTCTAACACGTGGATTATTTGCAACATCTTCAGCTTTACCTGATACAGTAATATTACCTGTTTCAAGTACATAAGCATGATCTGCAATAGAGAGTGCTTTATTCGCATTCTGTTCTACAAGTAGAATAGTCATATTTTCTTTTTCATTGACTTCTTTAATGATATCAAAGATTTCATTAACAAGGATTGGAGAAAGACCCATTGATGGTTCATCTAGTAATAATAGTTTCGGTTTAGACATCAAAGCACGGCCCATAGCAAGCATCTGCTGCTCACCACCAGATAAAGTACCAGCCAACTGTTTTTTTCTTTCTCTTAAACGTGGGAATAATGTATAAATATGTTCAATATCATTCTTGATACCATCTGCATCATTACGAAGATAGGCACCCATTCCTAGGTTATCTTCTACACTCAGCTGGGCAAAGATACGACGTCCTTCAGGAACCTGTGCAAGACCTTTAGAAACAATCTTATGAGCCGGCGTCTTCATGATGTTTTCACCATTAAAGATGATTTCACCACTCTTGCCATTCAATAAGCCAGAAATAGCATGCATTGTACTTGTCTTACCCGCACCATTGGCACCGATAAGTGCAACGATTTCACCTTGTTCAACATTAAATGAAATCTTCTTAATCGCATTAATGACACCGTAGTGTACTTCAAGATCCTTAACTTCTAATAACATCTTTAGCCCTCCTCTTCATTGCCTAAGTAGGCAGCTACAACATCAGGGTTGTTTCTAATTTCTTCAGGTGTACCAAAAGCAAGTACTGTACCGAAGTTTAATACAGCAATCTTTTCACAGATTCCCATAACAAGCTTCATATCATGTTCAATAAGAAGAATTGCGACTGAGAACTTTTCTCTTACGATTTTAATAGTTTCCATTAATTCAGCTGTTTCTGTAGGGTTCATTCCTGCAGCAGGTTCATCAAGAAGCAATAGTTTAGGAGCAGTCGCAAGTGCTCTCGCAATTTCAAGCTTTCTCTGTTTACCATAAGGTAAGTTCTTTGCCTTAGATTCTGCAAATTCTTCTAGATGGAACACACGTAATAAAGATAAAGCCTCTTCCTGCATAGCTGCTTCAGCCTTCTTGTATTTAGGTGTATGGAATAATGCATCAAATACTGTATATGGGTGAGAGTAATGTAATCCTACCTTTACGTTATCAATAACGCTCATTTCCTTGAATAAACGGATATTCTGGAAAGTTCTTGCAATACCTGCTTTAGTAATCTTAATAGTGTTTGCTTTTTTAATTGGCTGTCCTTCAAAAAGGATACGACCACTTGTAGGCTGATAAACACCTGTTAACAGGTTGAAGACAGTTGTTTTACCTGCACCATTTGGACCAATTAAACCAAATAACTGGTTCTTATCGATTTCAAAGTTAAATTCATCTACGGCCTTCAATCCACCAAACTGAATGCCAAGACCTTCTGCTTTTAATAATGGTGTACTCATTCTGGCTTCACCTCATCTTTCTTTTTAAAGAATGGAAGACGTTCCATGATCTGTTCGCCTTTACCTGTTCCCTTTAAAATCATAGCGGCAATTAATACAATTGCGTATAACAACATTCTGTACTGTGAGAAGGAGATTAATAATTCTGGAATTATAGTAAGAACAATAGCTGCAATAATAGAGCCCTTTAAGTTACCCATACCACCAAGTACAACCATGACTAGAATTTCAACTGATTTGTTGAAGTCAAATCCTTTAGGAAGGATAACTGTATAATAGTGAGCATATAAGCCTCCTGCAAGTCCAGCAAAAATAGCACTGACTGCAAAGGCAAATACTTTATAATAACCAACATCAATACCAGATAATTCTGATGCTGTTTCATCTTCACGAATTGAGATGATGGCACGTCCATGTCTAGATTTCACAATTGAATATACTACAAAGATTGTGATAATCATTGCGATAAAGACATAAACAAGATTTGTATTCAAAGGAATACCAATTAAACCTTTTGCGCCATTAGTGATTTCAAGGTTATTCATAACAACACGGATGATTTCATTGAAAGCAAGAGTGATAATACAAAGATAGTCACCTTTTAATCTTAATACTGGAATACCGATAATTAACCCAATAATACCAGCAGCAATCGCACCAATAAGTAGTGATACGATAAAAGGAAGATTTAAATAAATACTAATTAAAGCAGATGTATAAGCACCTACTGACATGAAACCAGCATGTCCTAAGGTAAGCTGTCCTAAATAACCAGCGGCTAAGTTAAGTGATACAGCGAGGATAATATTAATACCACAAAGAATTAATACACCCTGCCAATATGAGTTAATAACAGATGTAGCTGTTCCTATCATCAATACTGCAAAGATCACAATTGAAAGAATGAATGATCTGAATAGTTCGTTTTTTAATAGTTTTTCCATAGACTACACCTTCTCTCTTACATTCTTACCAAATAAGCCGGCTGGCTTAACTAATAAGACAATAATAAGAATACCAAATACAACTGCATCAGAAAAATCTGAAGAAATATAGGCAATTGTAAGTGATTCAGCAACACCAAGCATTAAACCACCAACCATGGCTCCTGGTACACTACCAATTCCACCAAGTACGGCTGCAATAAATGCTTTAATACCTAACATCAAACCGATATATGGAGTGATTAATGAATAAGCACATCCATAAATAACACCTGCAATAGCACCAAGACCTGAACCAATCGCAAATGTAAGAGATACTGTTGTATTTACGTTTATACCCATTAACTGAGCAGCTCCCTGGTCTTCTGATACAGCACGCATTGCTTTTCCTAGTTTTGTCTTATTAATAAAGAACAATAGAACAGCAGTACATACAGCTGTTACTACTAGAGTAATAACAGTGATATATTTAATAGAAATACCACCGAGATTGATTGTACCTTTTGGCATGATCTGTGGAAATGTACGAGCCGCACTACCAAAGATTAATAAGAATACATTTTCTAATAAGTAGCTGACACCAATGGCAGTGATCAATACTTCAAGTGAACCTTTACCTCTTAAAGGTTTATAAGCTACTTTTTCTGTTATAACACCTAAAGCTGCAGTCGCAACTATAGAAAACAAGATAGCTGGAATAGGTCCTACAAAGCCCATCGCGATTAATGCGAAATAAGCCCCTGCCATGATGATATCACCATGGGCAAAGTTGATCATTTTCGCAATACCATAAACCATTGTATAACCAATTGCAACTAAAGCATACATACTCCCAGTCGAGAGTCCGTTGATGATTTGGTTGATAAAGTTAATCATAATTACTTCTCCCCTCTAAAAATAAAAAAATAAGGAGAGATGAACTCTCCTCTATTCATCGTTATTTTGTAGTTACATACTGACCGTTCTTGATAGTAACGATATTTAATTCCTTAACAGGGTTGTGGTTCTTATCATAAGTGAATCCACCACAAACTGCTTCATCATCAGATACTTTGACCTTTTCTAATGCAGCATTTACCTTTTCAGGATCAGTTGATTTAGCTTTGTTGATAGCTTTCATCATAACAGTAACTGTATCATAAGCCATACCAGCAAACATACTTGGAGTTGTTCCATATTCTTTTTCATAAGCTTTTACGAATTCATATGTAGGACCGCTAGTTGCATCTTTGTTGTAACCACTTGTGAAGAAGCAATTTTCAAAGTCTGCAGTGTTAACACCCTTAACACCAAGAACACCATCCCAGCCATCAGCACCAAATATTGGAGCCTTAACGCCAGAGTCTCTTAACTGTTTAGTGATAGATACAACTGATTCATAGTAGTCTGGTAAGAAAACAGCATCAGGATTAGCCTGTTTGATTTTAGAAATGAATGTTGAGAAATCTTTAGTATTTGCATTATATGCTTCAAAGAATGAAACATTAACACCCTGCTTCTTAGCCTCAGCTTTATAAGCAGCTGCAACACCTGTAGAATAATCAGATTCCTTGTTGTAAAGAACTGCTACGTTCTTGAAATCATATTTAGCTTTAGACTGTTTAGCTAAGTAAGTACCAGCATAAGAGTCATTTGTACAGATTCTGAATACGTTCTTATAAGCTGTTTTACCATTCATAGTGAATTTATCACCTGAAGCGGATGGTGAAAGAATTGGTGTGTTGTTCTTGCTTGAAGCACTTGCTACTGAAAGTGCAGAACCAGTTGTTACTGGTGAAAGAACTGCAGTGACCTTATCATCATTATATAACTTGTTATAGTCGTTAACGGCAGTAGTTGGATCAGCCTTATCATCATAGTAAACGCCTGTAATCTTAGTGCCATGTTTCTTGTTATAATCACTAATAGACATCTTCATAGCATTCTTTACGGCTGTACCATACTGAGAAGCTTCACCACTTAGTGGGCCGATAAAACCAAATTTAGGTGCTTTGATATCTGTTGTAGCAGAATTCCCATTACTACAACCTACTAACATTGCTGCGACTGCACCAGCTGTCACGATTGTTTTAAATTTCATACATTATCCCTCCAATTTGTATATGCCCTTTATTATACAATCTCATTTTGGTTTGTCAATATAATATCTTCACATTTTTTATACCAAAACAAATATTTTTGATTATATTTGCCTTTTTCCTAATTTATTGTATTGTTTTTGAAACTTCTTCAAAAACAGAATAAGCACTTGCTAATGCAAAATGAATGTTATAACCACCACAATCCCCAGTGATATCTAATATTTCACCTGTCGCATAAAGATGAGGATAGTTAATGAATTCAAATGATTTATCAAAATTAGAAATCATTAATCCCCCACAATCTGCCTGGGCAAATTCTTCCCCTCTTAAAGCTTTGACAGTGAATTCTAGATGTTTAAGGAAAGAAACCGGGTTCTTCTGATTTTCTACTATTGGCACTAATTTTGGATGAACCAGACCATCATAAGGACCATTCATTGTTTTTAATGTACGAATAATTGAATGTAGTTCTTGATCTGTAAATTCAGGATAGAAATCACATATAATTTTATCTCCGGGACACGCATAACGGCTTAAGACCATTACTGCAATTCCACTGATGCCATAATCAGTAAAAAGAAGTTCACCTTTTTCTTTATGTCCTTTTAAAGTAAATTCCCCTTTCATTCTGACACCCTTTAATTTCTTATAAACAGGTTCAGTCATCAACTGAGTAATAGTAGGTCTCATAGGACGATAATCCACTTCTAGAGAGTTAAAAAGCGTTCTTCTATCTTTCGTGCCAGATAACTTACCAGCAGGTGTTCCACAAGAGATAGTGACATAATCTGCCTGATAATCCTTATTGATAGCATGTATTAAATAACCGTGCTTATTCTTTTTAATAGATAAGACTTCTTCCTCACAGATAATTTCTACACCATATTCTTCTGCTCTATTTAAGAATAATGTCTGAACAGCTTTGGCTGATTCACTATAAGGATATAAGAGATTACCCATATATTTTGTATAGAGACCAATATCCTTTAATGCTTCTACAATGTCAAAGTGATGAATAATATCGCTCACCCATGGTTTGATTTCTCCATCATAATGTGACTTGTCAAGATCCTTGTTAGAAAGATTACAGCGACCATTCCCTGTCGCAAGAAGCTTCTTTAATGGTTTGTCATTAGCTTCTAGTACAACAACATCGATATCAAGATATTTTTTTAATAAAATAGAAAGATATATACCTGATATACCTCCCCCAATAATAATCATTTTCTTTTTCATTTTTTTGCACCTCGATACAATAGTAATGCATTTCCAGTGTATTTTCCAATTCTTTATTGAAATAATTAGTCTTTGTGTTTATAATGTGTAAGGAAATTTACAAGGAGGAATTAGATTATGGGTAGAGCTCATGAAGTACGTAAAGCCGCAATGGCAAAGACTGCTGCTAAGAAAACTAAACTTTATTCTTACTATGGTAAAGAAATCTATTTAGCAGCGAAGGCAGGCGGCCCTGAACCGGACGGTAATCTAAGCCTTAGAAGATTAATTGAAAAAGCAAAGAAAGATCAGGTTCCTGGAGATGTTATCAAGCGTGCGATTGATAAAGTTAAGAACGGTGCTGTAGAAGATTATGAAAGTGTACAGTTTGAAGGTTTTGGTCCTTCAGGATCAACTGTTATTGTTAAATGTTTAACAGATAACATCAACCGTACTATTTCACAGGTACGTCCTGCATTCACTAAATCAAAAGCTAAGCTTGGTGCTGAAGGTTCAGTATCTTATTTATATGATGTAGAATCTGTTGTTCAGTTCAAAGGAATGGATGAAGAAACTGCAATTGATGCATTAATCGAAGGCGAAGTTGATCCTAAAGATATCGTTACTTTAGAAGATGGCAGCTTAAAGATTACTGGTGAACCAACTGATTACAATGCCATCAAGACAGCTATTGAAAACAAGCTTCCTGATGTTGAATTTGATGTTGATGAAATCCAGACTAAACCACAGGAAACTGTTGAACTTGAAGGTGAAGATATGGTTTTATTTGAAAGACTAATGAATCTTCTTAATGACTGTGATGATGTTGACCAGGTTTATCACAATGTTTCTAACTATGATGATGGAGAAGAAGAATAGCGAGAGCTATTCTTTTTTTTCGCAAAAAAATACGGTTCTTATGAACCGTATCTGTGTTATTTATGAGCAATTACATCTTCTTTAACAGCTTGGTCACTTACTGCTTTTGCAACAGTCACTGCCACACGCGCATCAGTTGCACGAGGGATGATGTAGTCCTTATTTAATTCTTCATCGCTGACAAGACTTGCTAAGCCCTTTGCAGCGGCTAATTTCATACCTTCAGTAATCTTAGTCGCATGAACATCTAAAGCGCCTCTAAATAAGCCTGGGAAGGCTAATACATTATTGATCTGGTTAGGGAAGTCTGAACGTCCAGTTCCTACGACTGCAGCACCTGCATCTACTGCATCATGATATTTAATTTCAGGTTCTGGATTAGCCATTGCGAATACAACAGGCTTTTCTTTCATTGACTGTACCATTTCTTTAGTAAGAAGTCCTGGAGCTGAAACACCGATAAAGATATCTGCTTCTTTCACTGCTTCAGCCATAGTCATACGTTTATTAGATTTGTTTGTGATTTCTGTTAATTCCTGAGTTAAGAAGTCATACTTGTCATAGTCTTCTTTAATCACAATACCATTGATATTAAAGCCATAGATTTCCTTAACACCTAAATCATGAATCATATGGATAATAGAACTTCCTGCAGCACCTGTACCACTGACTACAACAGTCACGTCTTCTGGCTTCTTACCAACAACCTTTAAGGCATTGACTAAAGCAGCAGTAACGACAATAGCTGTACCATGCTGATCATCATGAAATACAGGAATATCTAATTCCTTCTTTAGTGTTCTTTCAATTTCTACACAACGTGGTGCACTGATATCCTCTAGGTTGATACCACCAAAAGTAGGGGCAATCTGTTTACAGAACTTAATGATTTCTTGAGGATCCTTTGTATCAATACAAAGAGGAACAGCATCAATATTCGCATATTTCTTAAAAAGGATAGATTTACCTTCCATTACTGGAAGTCCAGCAGCTGGTCCAATATCACCAAGTCCTAGTACTGCAGTTCCATCACTGACTACTGCCACACTATTACCCTTCCATGTATAATCATAAACAGTTTCTGGATTATTGTGGATTTCACGACATGGCTGAGCAACACCAGGTGTATAAGCCATAGACAAATCTTCCATTGTTTCCATAGGTACCTTCACATTGATTTCCATCTTACCATGATGTTCTTTATGAAGTGCTAATGCTTTTTCATATATATCCATACTTTTTCTCCTTATCATCAATTTTATACCAAAATTATACGAAGCATTTCAATAGAAGTCAATAAAAGAGCACTTACGTGCTCTTAAATGAATTATAGTGTTGTCACCATTAATTCTAGTCCACCTTCATAATGTACTAGATCAACATCCGAACAAATGATGAACTGATCACCCTTTTTAATAGGCATATCATTGATAGTACCTTCACCATCAATGACTGATACTAACTGGAATGGATCATCATTTTTAATTTCTGTGCTTCCTTCAATTAAGTAATGATCAACAGTTAGGTATTCACATTTTAAATATCTAGTCTTAGAACCATGGTCTAATTTAGTATTTACAAATAATTTATTCTGATCTAAGTCAGCTGGTACCTTTGTACAGTCGATTGACTGCTGTACATGTAATTCTCTTTCTTTACCATCATCACCTTTACGATGATAATCATAAACACGATAAGTGATATCTGAAGACTGCTGTGCTTCATAGATTAATGAACCACCACAGATTGCATGTAATGTACCTGCTGGGATATAGAAAAAATCACCCTTATGGATTTTAAAACGATTCAATAATTCATCATACTTATCTTCTTCAATATCCTTAATGAATTCTTCTTTAGTTTTAGCATAATGACCCATAACCATATCTGTACCTTCATCCGCCTGTAATACATACCATGATTCAGTCTTACCTAAAGAATTTTCATGAATCTTTGCATATTCATTATCTGGATGTACCTGTACAGATAAATCCTGTTTAGCATCGATGATCTTTACAAGTAATGGGAACTGATCACCTTCTACATTACCAAATAATTCACGATGATTTTCAAACATCCATGATACTGTTTTTCCTTTATATTCACCTTCAACGATTGGGCAATCGCCGCTCTTATGACCTGAGATAACCCATGCTTCTCCTGTATGATCACTAGGGATATCATAGCCATAAACATCTCTTAACTTAGTTCCACCCCAGATTTTTTCTTTTAAAACTGGCTGGACCTTTAAAATATGTCCCATTATATATTCCTCCTATTTCATATACTCATATTCTAATATATTCATTCCTATTTTTCTAGTCTAGCGCTTACTTTGTATGTTTTTTACAGTTTACCTGGATAGTTCTCTTCTGTATAAATCTTATATCCCTCTTTTTTAAGTAAACGAACAAATATACCATCTGCATCAATAACATTGTGAGAAAATGTACCATCATAAATATGATTGAACCCACAGCTAGGAGAACGACTCTTTAAGATGACATATTCAATGTCATGTGCTTTTAGTATTTCAAGTGCTTTCTGTGCTCCTTCTACATATTCCTTTGTAACGTTTTTACCATTAACTGTCTGAACTCGTAGTGGATCTTCTGAAACAATTTCAGCAGGATCTCTAGGAATAGAAAGTCCTCCCAATACTTCAGGGCAAATAAGTACTGCTTCACCTTTCTTATCAATAAGTTCTAATGCTTCTATTCTATTAGAATCGCCTCGATAAGTACAATCATAGCCACATAAGCATTTACTTATTCCAATCATCTACATACTCCTTGATATCATGTGCCTTATAAGCGATTTTAGTAGCTCCTGCAGCTTTTAACTCTGCCTCTCCTCTAAATCCCCAGTCACATCCAATTGTCTTCATAGAAGCGTTAATTCCTGTTTCTATATCAACATTAGAATCACCAATAAAGACACATTCATCTTTGGTTAAACCAATATCATTTAATGCGAGATTTAAAGAAGTGATATCAGGCTTTTTAGGATAATCTGCACATCCTCCATATGTAGTAATAAAACGATCACCAAATAGCTTAGGTACAATCACTTCAGCCACTGTATGTGGTTTATTAGTAACACAAGCAAGCTTAATATCTTCTTTATGTAAATCTTCTACTAATTCCTTAATACCAGCATATGGCGCTGTATAATCAAAACAATGATCCTTATAGTAGTCCATGAATTCTTGTAAACATTGATCAAACAAATCCTGATGATCTTCTCCAAGTGCACGTTCTACTAGTTTTAAAACACCATTACCTACATACTGTTTATAGTTTTCAAGAGGATGTGGTGCTAACCCACATGCCTCTAAAGCATGATTTGTACTTACTGCAAGATCCTTTAAAGAATCAACTAATGTTCCATCTAAATCAAATATACAACCTTTTATCATAACTACCTCCATAATTTATTCCCATTATAACATTCTCATCCTATGAGTTTAAGCCTAATTATCTAATGTCAACCGAAATTGATAATGTCTCAAAAATAATCAAACATTAGCACCACAACG
>OLGZ01000355.1_pt1 | contig 39183 bp, 18 predicted proteins | sample 1605981 | NCBI WGS metagenome assembly OLGZ01 (sample SAMN03283291) | human gut metagenome | biome: human-associated habitat; material: feces | host: Homo sapiens | place: Peru | collected 2012 | reverse complement strand
TCTTTAAATATTGGATCAAATGTTCCTGGTATTACTTCATATTTTTGTCTTACAACATCTTCATGATAACTTTTTACATATTTAATATATATGCACCTGCCCTTCTTTAGTTTTATTCTCGAGGTCCTCATATATTATTTACTCCGTCTACATACCAAATTCCCCTAAAAAATAGAAAAAAATTGATATTTCTATCAATTTTCCATATTAAAGTCATCTAAAAAATCATCTATAGTCATAATCTTATCATCAATTTCTTTTAATGATACATCTTTTTTTGGAATACTTTCTATTTCTTCTTCCTCTTCTAATACTTCAAGTTCCTCTTTTGATATTAATTCTTTTATTTCAAATACATCTAATACTTTTTTCTTAGATATAGATGATCCTGTTGAGTATCTATCATTTATTGATATTTCAGCACTTCTTATATAATCAATATCAGAACTTGTCATAAATCCTAGTTTACTCTTACCATTTATTACAAAAGATTTTACTATTTTATATGGGTTAGTTTTAACTTCTCTAATTAATAATAATCCTCTTCTAGCTCTTGATGATTTTTCCATTTCTTCTAATTTTATTCTTTTAGCAGTTCCTTTATTTGTAAATACAGCGATATATTCATCATTTTTATTAAATAAGCATCCTGATACTACTATATCATCTTTTAAATTAATAGACTTAACACCTGATGCTTTTATTCCAGAAATAGGAACTTCTTCTATATCATACCATAATCCATAACCATTTTCTGTTGAAATTAATACTTCTTTATTTTTAGAATTAATAGCATTTACAACTTCATCATCATCTTTTAATTTAATACATGTTACTGCCTTTGAATATCTTTGAAGTTTAAACTCTGATAAATTAGTTCTTTTTATCATACCATTTTTAGTAAATATAGTAATAATATCATTTGTTTCAAAATTAGTTACTGGTATACATCCAATTATTTTTTCTTCTGATTTTATAGTTCTAATATTACTTATATGTTTTCCTAAATCTTTCCATTTTGCATCTGGAATTTCATGAACTGGAACATATAAATAATTACCTAAATTAGTAAATAAAAGTACTGTATCTAATGTATTTAATTCATATAAACCAAGTACATAATCATTATCTTTTAATAAAGTATCTTCATTCTTACTAGATTGATAACTTCTACTTGATACTCTTTTTATATATCCTTCTTTTGTTATAACTACTATTACATCTTCTTTTTGAATCATATCTATTGCATCTATTTTTATTTCAGATACTTCATCTTTAATAACTGTTTTTCTTTCTGTAGCATATTCTTTCTTTATATCTAATAATTCTTTTTTCATTTGTTTAAATAATATCTTTTCATTAGATAAAACTGAGTTTAAGAATTCTATTATCTGTTCTAACTTTGCTCTTTCTTCTTCTAAAGCTACTACATCTGTATTAGTTAAACGATATAATTTCATATCTACTATTGCAGTTGCTTGTTCTATAGTAAACTCAAATTCTTTTACTAAGTTATTTATAGCATCCATTCTATTATTACTTTTTCTAATGCAAGCAATTACTTCATCTAATATACTCATTGCTTTTAAATAACCATCTACTATATGCATTCTTGCTTTAGCATGTTCTAAATCGAATTTACTTTTTCTTATTGTAACTTCTTTTTGATGAGCAATATATGCATCAATTATATCAACAAGTCCAACAAGTTTTGGTCTTCTATTAACAATAGCAATCATATTAAAACTATATGATATTTGCATATCTGTATTCTTAAGTAAATAATTTAAGATAAGTTCACTATTAGCGTCTTTCTTTAAATCAATTGCAATTCTAAGATCTCCTCTTGCTGTTTCATCTCTAGCATCTACTATTCCATCTATTTTCTTTTCTATTCTAATATCATTTATTTTTTTAACTAAATTTGCTTTATTTACTTCATATGGAATTTCTGTAATAAGTATTTGATGAACTCCCTTTTCCTTTATGATTTCATATTTACATTTTACATTTATTTTTCCTTTACCAGTTCTATATGCTTCTTCTATATTTTTCTTTCCTTCAATTGTTCCACCTGTTGGAAAGTCTGGTCCCTTTACTATATTAAATATTTCTTCAAAAGAACAATTTGGTTTATCTATTCTATAAACTGTTGCATCTATTACTTCACCTAAATTATGTGTTGGTATATTAGTTGCATATCCAGCACTTATTCCTGTTGAGCCATTTACAAGTAAATTAGGAAACTTACAAGGAAGTACTGTTGGTTCTACTCTTGTATCATCATAGTTAGGAGCCATATTAACAGTTCCTTTTTCTATATCTTTAAGTAGTTCACCTGCTATTTTAGATAATCTTGCTTCTGTATAACGCATAGCAGCTGCTGAATCTCCATCCATAGATCCATTATTACCATGCATATCAATATATGGAGTCATCATTTTCCAATCTTGACTCATTCTAACCATTGCATCATATATAGATGAATCACCATGTGGATGGTAATTACCCATTATTTCTCCAACTGCTTTGGCACTTTTTCTATATTTTTTATCATATGTATTTTTACTTTCATACATTCCATAAAGTATTCTTCTTTGAACAGGCTTAAGTCCATCTCTTACATCAGGAAGAGCTCTATCTTGAATTATTTCTTTAGCGTATGATGCAAATCTATCCCCCATTATTTCTTCAAGGGCATAATCATGTATTCTTTGTATTACTTCTTTTGTTTCATCATTTTTCTTTTTCATTTAAAGCACCTCCTATATCTTATAATCATCTTCCAAAGAAAATTCTACATTTTCTTCTATCCATTCTTTTCTAGGATCAACATTATCACCCATAAGTACTGATACTCTTTTTTCTGCAAGTGCAGCATCAGTTATCTTAACTCTAATTAATAATCTATGTTCTGGGTCCATTGTTGTTTCCCATAACTGTTCAGCATCCATTTCACCAAGACCTTTGTATCTTTGTGTATCAATTGGTTTTCTGTTTTTTGTATATTCTTTTAATTCATCATCATTATAAGCATACACTACTTCATTTTTAGCAAACTCTATTTTATAAAGTGGTGGTGTTGCGATATAAAGTCTTCCTTCTTCTATAAGTGGTCTCATATATCTATAGAAGAATGTTATTAAAAGAACTTGTATATGTGATCCATCAACATCGGCATCGGTCATTATTATTACTTTATCATAATTACAATCTTTAATATCAAAATCTGTCCCAACACCTGCACCTATTGTATAAATAAGTGTATTAATTTCTGCATTTTTATATGCTTCTTCTATTTTTGCTTTTTCTGTATTAAGTACTTTACCACGAAGGGGTAATATTGCTTGATATCTTCTATCTCTTCCTGTTTTAGCAGAACCTCCTGCTGAATCACCCTCTACTATAAATAACTCATTTTTAGATGAATCTTTCTTTTGTGCAGGAGCAAGTTTATCACTAATATTTTTTTCTTTTTTCGTTCCACTTGCTTTTCTAGCAGCCTCTCTTGCCTTTCTAGCTGCTTCTCTTGCGGCTTTTCCTTTTAATGCTTTATTTAATATTGTAACTGCTACTTCTTTATTTTCTTCTAAATAAAATCCAAACTTTTCAGAAACTACATTTTCTACTACAGTTTTAGCAAGTGGTGTACCTAGTTTACCTTTTGTTTGTCCTTCAAACTGAAGTAATGCTTCTGGAATTCTAAGTGATATAACTGCGGTTAAACCTTCTCTTACATCAGGTCCCTCTAAGTTTTTATCTTTTGCTTTTAAATATCCATTATTTCTAGCATATTCATTAAATACTTTTGTTAATGCTGTTTTAAATCCTACTTCGTGTGAACCACCATCACTTGTTTTAACATTATTAACAAATGAAATAATATTTTCATTATATGTATCTGTATACTGCATTGCAATTTCTACTTCAATTTTATCTTTTTCTCCAGTAAAATGTAATACATTATGAAGTGTATTTTTTCCTTCATTCATATATTCTGCGAATGATTTAATACCATTTTCATAGTGATATTTTACTTCTTTTTTATCTTCTTCATCTATTACTTCTACAGAAAGACCTTTTAGTAAGAAGGCAGATTCTTGCATTCTTTCACATATAGTTGTAAATGAGAAGTTTGTAGTAGAAAATATTTTATCATCAGGCATAAATCTAACAGTAGTACCAGTTTTATTAGTAGGACCAACCTTTTTTAAAGGACTATCTACTTCTCCACCATTTTTAAAACTGATTGTATATTCTGCTCCATCTCTTTTAGAGGTTACTATCATCCATTTTGAAAGTGCATTTACAACAGATGCACCTACACCATGCAGACCACCAGATACTTTATAGTTTCCTTCTTCAAACTTACCACCAGCATGAAGTATTGTATAAATTACTTCTACTGTACTTTTACCTGATTCATGCTTTCCAACAGGAACACCACGTCCATCATCTGAAACACTAACTGAACCATCTGAATGAAGAATTATCTTAATATTTTTACCATATCCATTCATTACTTCATCTATTGAATTATCTACTATTTCCCATACAAGATGGTGAAGTCCTCTTTTATCTGTTGAACCAATATACATACCTGGTCTTTTTCTTACTGCTTCAAGACCCTCTAGTATTTTAATTGATTTTTCATTATATTCTGCCATAAATAAAACTCCTTTACTTTTCACTATAAGTGATTATAACACATTTTTCCTTTTAAATACAAGGTATTTTACATTTTGTTTATGTAAAGAAAAAAGGTTTATTATTAAACCTTTATTATTCTTCTCCAACATTTGTATAACTAACATTTATATTAACTTCATCAGATGAATAACTTACTATATATACATTATTGTCTTCAGTTACATATGCATATCCTGTTCCATCATTTTTAACAGTTATACCAAATGGTTTTAAAATCTCATTAAATGTTGCTGCTTTTACTGCAAAACTGTATTTTGTATATTCTTTATCATCTATTGTTTGAGATTCCTTAACAGTATTTTTATCATCTATATTTATACCTTTTAGAAATAAATCTGTATTAGTATAATCATATTTTAATTTTACATTAACTGTCTTACCTAAAACATCAGTTACTTCTGTTTTATTGTCTTTTATTTTAGCAACATACGATGCATTATTATCATTAAAACTTATTGTATATTCTTTATTTTCTTTATTTAAAACAACATAGTTTTCATTAAATGAATCTGTACGTATTGATACCTTTGTTCTATAACTTTTTACTTTATCTATTTTAGTATTATTTGCAGCTGAATTTAAATCATCTACCTTACTATTTCCAAAAAATAACAAAAGTAATATACATAGAAATAAACACGCTATTAATATAATTATTCTTTTTGTTGGTATTGTTTTCATTTTTACCTCCATTATTCTGTAGTACAAGTTAAACTTGTATTAGTCTTTTTATTATTTATAGTTGTATTAGTTGAAACCATCTTACATGTCAATAAACCAGAATTATCATTTGCTACTGTAAGATTTGTGTTATTATAAAATAAATAATCATCTACAGATGTAACTGTACTTGGTATTGTAACAGATTTAATATTATTACTTTGGAAAGCATTCATACTTATTTGAGTTATTCCTTCATTTAATGTTAAATTTTGTATATTTAATGACCCAAATGAATTTCTTCCTATTTTCTTAACACTTCCATATATATTTATTGTTTTTTCTGGTGTTGCATCCAATCCTTTAAATCCATCTTCTAATATTTCTTGTGATTTCGAAGAATTTTTACCAATATTTAAATTTGAAACAATTAATTTATTAAACATAGTAGAATCCATACTTGCTACTCCATCACCAATATTTAATGTATTTACAACTCTATTACCTAAAATAGAATTTCCTATTGTAGTAACAGAATCTGGAATCGTTATTTCATTAATTGTATTCTTTGCTTCTGAATTTAGATAAAAAGCCATATTAGATATTTTTTGTAATCCCTCATTAAGATTAATACTTTTAAGTGGCACTCCAGTAAATGCTTTTGAACCTATCTCTGTTACACTTCCAGGAATATCTATACTAAGTAATCCTGAATTTGCAAATGCATCCTCATCAATTAATGTTAAACTATTTGGAAGTTTTATATCTGTTAAACTTGTATCAGACTCAAAGGCATAACCATTTATACTTGTAAGTTTTTCTGGTAAAGTAACAGATGTTATTGAACTATCATTTGAAAAACCACTATAAGGGATTGAGTATACATTATTTTTTATTACAACTTTTTCTAATGATGTAAATCCACTAAATGACGCCTGATCAATAACTTGTTCTGTTTGAAGAGTATCACTACCTATAGTCAAATCTTTTAGTGTCGATTTTATACCAGAAAATGTACTAGAAGTAATCTTAAATCCACCACCTGTATTTAATGTTGCTACTGGTGTTCCAGAGAACACATTACCAACAGTTGTTAAACTGTCTGGAAGATTAACACTCTTAAATGCATTATTACCAAAGCAATAATTATTAAGAGTTTTTATTCCCTCATTTAATGTTAATTTACTAATATTATTTGCTATAAAAGCATTTTCGCCTATAGTTTCTACTGATCCTGGAACATTTAATGCAGAAATACTATTTCCAGCAAAAGATGTTGAACCAATACTTGTAACTGAGTCTGGCAATGCTAATGCCAAAATTGAATTGCTTACAAATGAATTATCACCCAAAGTTTTTATTGTAGGAGAAATTATTAGTTTAGATGATATACTTTTTTGAGCAAAACCAGCAGTTGATATACCAGTAACTGTCTTACCATCTATTTTTGTTGGAAGAGCCCATACATTATCTTTATATGATGATGGTGCTGTAGACTTAAATCCACTTATGTTTACTGTTCCATCTGAGTTTTCAGTTGTAGAATATAAACTTTCATCTATATAATCTTTACATATTTTATTATATTCTTCTTCACTTATTGTTCCATAATCATATATATGTTCATTACAAACATATTTAATAGTTCCATCATCTATATAATCTTTAATATTTTCAACAGTTGTTAAATCAACTCTAATTACAGGAGTTATGTAAAATGGTGTTCCAGATTCACTAAATCCAAATGTTGATTGCATTGAATTTTGCATTAGATAATAGAATGTATTTTCACCCATTATCAAACATGGCATATATGTTGACGATGGACAAATATTTAATCCATTTAACAATGCATTGTTATTTTCACTAAGTTCAACTGTGTTCATTATTCTTGCTTTTAAACCTGTAAAATCAAACGTTGAATTTATATTATATTTTGCTTCTGGTTTTGGAATTTTATCACTCCAAGTCTCAGTTATTGTATCAATATAATTTACTAAGGCTCCATCAGCTGACCCATTATTATTCTCTAGTGCCTTACCATAATCATATACTCCAGTATTTTTGTATACTAATTCATATTTACCTTCATCTGTATTTCCATGAAGTACAAGCCACGCATAACATGTATCTGATTCATTATCACACAATTTATAATTAATTGGATCAAAATATACTACTTCATTTTCTTCGTATTTAGGAAGCTTACTTGGATCTATAGTACTTGTTGTTCCACATTTATCACTTTTTTCAGCACTCCATTTACCATCATTATAAATAACATTATATTCGTTTATACATAAATCTGCACCTACTACTCTTTTATCATTTATTGTAACTGAACCACTTTTTGGCTTATTTTTTACAGTTACTGAACTTAATTCATTTACACTGTAAACAGATTGACCTGACTTAAAAAAAGATTTATATTTGCTTGAATCTAAATCAGAGAAAGTCATATTTTGATTTACCGCTCTTGCATATAACTGTCCTGATTCGATAGATGTTTGTCTCTTACTATTTTCAATAACATCTAATACTTTTGGTACTGCTACTACGGCAATAACTGAAATTATTATAATAACCGCAAGTAATTCAATTAATGTAAACCCTTTATTTTTATCATCTAACTTTTTCATAAATTCCTCCTAGTATTACATTATAAGTATAAAATACAATCAAAAATCAGTCAATATAAAAAGAGTTCAAATGAACTCTTTTTACACTTTTCTTGATAGTTTTCTTTGCTCTTTAAATGCGAAGTATAAACCAAGAATTATTGATACCATCGCAACTATATAAATTATATATTTTATTTGATTTACTCCTGTTTGGATTGTTATTATTAAATATGCGAATGCTGTTTCTATTACTTTTCTCTTTTCGTTAGTATTTTCTAAGATATTTCCATTTAATTTTCCATCTTCTGTTATTGTAAATTCTATATCTTTATTATCACTACTTACTAGTTTATAACTTCCTTCTTCAAGATTATTTAAATATATTCTTCCTTTTATTGAAGTCATTTCACTATTATTTGATCCTGTAATATATCTACCTACTTCTTCATCCTTTTCCATATTTAATAATTTATATTCATTATCTACTTTCTTATACAAATTATATGTATTTTCTGTAGATAATTTACTTCCATCGCTCATTTCATATACAATTATATCTTTTCCATTTTGATTTATATTTAATACTTTTTCTATTGTATTTATTATACTTGCACCTATACTCTCTGATGGAGCTGAATCAATTATTGTAAGTGTTCCATTCTTAACAAAACTATAATCTCCATATGTTATTGTATGTCCATTTAGATATAAATTTATAATTTTGTTTTCTGGTACTATTATATCTTCAGTTAATTCTATATCTTTATATATTACTATATTTGATTCTGTATTATCTTTAACTGAATTAATTGCTGTTTGTAAACTAGTAAAGTTAATTCCATTTACCATGGCTACTCTTTCATCATCAGCAATGACAACTAAATAACCAACTTTTGTATTATTTGTTGTATCATCACTTATAGAAAGTTTATAACCTGGTTCTACTTCTGTTATTGTTCCAGAAACAGGAGCAGTACCTCCAATCAATTTACCATCGTATAAATTAAATGTTCCTGCATTATTTATAGCATATTTTGATCCTTGAATTACTGAACTTGTAATGCTTATAACTCCACCCTTTTCACCAATATTCAACACACCTTCATCATTATATATACACTCTGTACTATCCGATGTATAGTTACCACTAGTTATATTTAAAGTACCTTTATATCTATTATTAAATACTCTATTTGAACTATTAATACTATTTAATGTTGAATTAGAAACTGTTAATGTTGAATTATTGTTTATATATGCAGTACCTGATAAAGCATCTATAATACTATCACCAGAAGTATTGTTTAATACAAGTCTATCTGCAGTAGCGTTTAAAATCTTTAATTGACCAGTATTAGATATTTTATTTAAAGTTCCACCTGTTATATTAACAATATTATTAGAAGTTAAATCTTTTACTGTTCCTTCAGTTACATTTACTGTTCCTGAATTTTCAAGAGAATTCATAATACCAGAATTTTGAGTAAATATTCCACTAGAAGAGTTTGTACCTGATATTGTTCCTCCATTATTATTAATATTACCATTGTTTGTTACTGCAAAATCACCACTAGTTATATTTATAGTTCCGTTATTTTCTATTGGAGAATCATAATCAATTTTACCAGATGAGGCATTATCAATTACAGTTACTGTACCATTATTTATAAATGGTGTATTTGTTGTATATATATTTTTACCATTTATATCAAATGTCATATTTTTATTTTCATTAACAATTCCACCATCAATTTCATTTGTATAAATCCATACATTATCAAGTAATTGTAACATATCATTATTTGATAACTCATTAATAGCAGCCCTTATATTACTATATTCTTTACTACTTGTAGCATTTTTTATAACTGGTGTATTAACTAAATAATAACCATCTGTTGATACTTTAACATTGTATCCATTTTCAACTTCTTTTGGTTTTGGAGTATTACTTTTTATTATTCCATCATAGAAATATAGATTTGTAGCAGTAATACCACTATTTACCATTGGATCAGTAGTTGAAACACTTGAATCGCCTTTTATACCTAGAGTAACATTTGTCGATTTAATGTAACCATTTACTGTACCTGATTTAATTATTACATTTGGAGTACGTGAATATGAATACATATCATAAATATTTTTTATTGAACCAGATTCCATTGTAACACTTCTAGCACCAGATATATCAGATGTTGTTGAGTCAATTATTGAAACTACTGAATTATATCCTTTTATATTTCCATATATTTTTGTACCATTTAAATTGATTATATCGTTATTTGAAAGAATTATATTATTAAAATCAATATTTAATAAAACTCTATAAGTACCACCTTCAATTGATAATTTTAATCCACTATCAAATGATACAGAAGAATCCGGATCATAATCACCACATTTTACACTACTATAAGTAGAATTACAATTTAATATATTATATTTTTTATTTTCCATTTCAACATTTTTCAAATTGATTGTATTTCCAACATACTGACTTTGCATAAATATACCATTATAAGTATTTACTGTTGCGCCATCAATATCAACTGTTGTTAATGGACTAATTATAGTTAAAAATTTTCCATAATCAAATTTAAATGTTCCACCTGTTATTTTTATATTAGAAGCCTCGTATGCTTCAATTAAACCATAGCTACTTAATAACGTATCATAATATGTATCATTATCATATCTTGATTCTCTACTAACATTAGTATTATCTAAAATAAGATCACCAGATGATATGTCAATTGCATATAATTCATTTTTTACTGCATTTTGACTTGATTGATAATATTTAGATGTTATATTTGAATTACTAATATTTAAAATTGGGTTATTAGAACCATAATTTTTAATAATACATCCATAAGACGATGATGTTATTGTTACACCTGTTATATTCATATTTGATTCATTTTTTATTAAACCAACATATTCAATAGTACCTTTATTTAGTGTGAAATCTTTAGTATTAGTTATTGTTGATGATGATGGTATTGTAATATTATTTGCTGTAAATGTAGAACTATTTGTTATTGGTCCAGTAATATTATCATTTTCAGAAACAAGTATACCATCATTAGTTAATGCATCACTACTTCTAATTTGTGAATTTGAAATATTTATAGTACCATTGTTTGTTATTGACTTACCACTAGTGTTTATTTTTATAGAATCAACTGTTGCTGTTCCTGAGTTAAATATTACACTATTTGATGATGTTTTACCATAAGAATTGTATAAAATTGATTCTTTAATATTTAATTCACCATTTGCTTTATTACTTATTATTTCACATTCAACTGTGCTTTCAATATATATTTTATTCAATTTTAAGATTCCAGAATTATCGATAACATTACTTCCTCCAGTATTATATATACCGCCATCATCAATTGATGGTGTTGTTTCATTATAATTACTATTTGTTATTGTTAACTCTCCTAAATTTGAAAGGAATAAAGCATTATTTTCATTTATTTTATAACCATTTACATCTATAGTAACATTTAATCCTTCTGGAACTACAGTTGCTTCAGCACTAGCAAGTGTTGAAATTTCACTTATTACTTGTATAGTATTACCATCTGTTGCTTCATCTATAGCCTTTTGTAAAGTACTATATTCTTTTTCAGTATCAACGTTTCTTGCAACCATTGTTTCTTTTTCATCTTTATGTAAATATTTTGAATTATCTACTTGAATTACAGTATATTCATCTTCAGTGTCATACACATTTCCATCAATTGGTGTTGTACCTGTGAATATTCCATCGTAGAACTTAAATACCGTTTTTGAACCAGTTTTTATACCCGCAGTTGTACCTGTTATTTCAGGATTAGAAATTGATACATTTAAACTTCCATCATCGTTAGTATCACCTTTAATACCGAAAGTTATAGTATTTTCACCAGTATTTCGTATTGCAATACCATCTGCAGATGTATATGTTCCACTAATTATATTAACATCACCAGTTGTAGTAGAATAAATTGCACTATTTCTTGAACTACTAACATTTGAACCAGTTACTGTTATATTTGCCGTTCCTGTTAATTGGAATGGTACACAAACAGCAACATATTTACCACCATTTACTATAACATTTCCTTTTTTAAAGTTTAAAATACCATATGTTGATGTTACCATTGCTGTTGATGTTATATTATTATTATTAAATATTGCACTATTACCATTATTAGTAAAGACATTATAATTATTAGTACTAAATACATTATTAGTAAACTCAATAGAATTATCATTTGTTCCGATATATTTTAATGAAGAATTTAAGTCATGAATTTTTGCAATTCCTGAATTATAAATTAAACTATTTGCTTCACTATAATTACCACCAGAAACATCAACATTTCCATTTGCACTTGTTTTTATGGCATATGATGTTTTAAAAGTTCCTCCTGTAATATTAGTTATTCCATCAGAATAAACCGCAATATACCCTACTTCAAAATTTCCATCATTTATGTTTGTTGTTGCATCGCTAGAAGTATATATAATATTATCTATATCATTACTGATATTTCTTATAGAGAATGTACCACCAGAAACATTTAGTTTAGAATTATTAGTTATAAATCTCATTGGCATACTTGTTTTATAACTACCACTGAAATTATGAACAATTGAACCAGAATTGAAATTCATATTACCATTGTTTATAAATGTATTTATATTGCTATAATAACATTTTAAATTAATTCCATTATTTTCCAATGTTCCATTATTTTCTAATAAACTTTCTCCATAAACTCTACTAATTTCTGAAGAAGAATCAGACGTTTTCAATTTTAATGTTCCATTATTTACAATCAATGGATTTTGTTTTTTATAATATACTATTTTTTTGTCATCTAAATTTAATTCTATATTTTTATTAGAATCAACTGTAGAATTCAAAACCGTATATATATCTTTTATTATTTTTATTTTTGTTTGATTGTTATCGCCATTAACGTTTTCTATTGCTTCACTTAATGTTTTATATTTAGTTTCTCCAATTTGAGCAACATAATCTTTATCAATTATTTTATTTAATGATATTTTATTTATGTCATTAGTATTTGAATAGTCAACATCATAACCATTAGGAACTAAATTTATTGAAGTATTTATTACTTCTTCATTATCACTTATAAGAGTTCCATCATAATAATTTACAATTGACTCATTAATAGTTTCAATACTATAGTCAATAGTGTCAATAATAATATTATCACTACTAACAGTTTCATCATCACTTCCAAGATTAATAGTTGAACCTTTTCCATAAATTCCTTTTTTGTAATTTAAAATTTTAAATCCATCATTTAAATTTAGTGTTCCTTCATTTGTTACTGCTGTAAGATTACTTTTTGTTGATGTCATGGTAGTATTTTCCGCTGTAAGTATACCTAAATTTTGAATTGTTCCATCAGCAAATTGTGTATTATTTATATTTGCATTTCCTCTATTTGATAAAATACCATTAATTTTAGAATTATTATATTTAAACTCTCCACCAGCATAGTTAGTTATATCCATTGCAGTTACATTTTCTTCTATAGTCATATTTTTAGAGTTTTCAATTTTTGTATTAACCATATCCATATTTTTCATTGTTACTGTACTATTTGAGTTTTTAAACAAAGGCATTGATTGAATAATTACATTATCCATATTTAATGTACATGCATTAAAATCAATACTATTTATAGTAGAATCTTTAATATCTATAGTACTACTACCATTATATATATCTCCTAATGTAGAATTATTAATTTCTACTTTTTTATTTGTATTTGAATTAACGGTTCCTTCAATATAACTATTATTAATCTTAATATCCTTTTTGCCCATTGAATACGAATTTTTTATTCCATTATCTATCGCTTGTGAACCGTATATATTTGAATTATTTATTTCAAGCATTCCTTTTTCACTTAATTTAAACGCATAAGCACTAGTTGATGATGGTACAATAATTGATGAATTATTTATAGTTAACTTATAAATAGATGAATCTATTATTGCAGATGAATAATTATAATCCCTTATGATAACATTGTCTAATGTTAAGTCTGAATTACTTTGATTATATATAGAACCACCAACAAATGTATAACCTTTAATATTATTTTTCTTAATACTTTTTGTATATAATGAATAATTACTTGTTGATGCAATTGTTCCAGAACCTTCTACAATTTCACCTGTTTCTCTGTTATTAACACCATAAGCATATGCTCGAACATATCCTCCATTACCTATGCTCAATTTTCCATAATTATCTACGCCTGAAGATGAAGTTGAATTATCCTTTGTATAAACTAATGTTTTTTCAACACTCAAATATGCACCTTCATTATTTTTTATAGCACTACTTGCAGAACTATAAATTGATGAAACATAATCACTATCAGATAAAGTTGGACCATTTATTTTTGAACTAATTTGATTTATATCTAAAGTTATTGCAGTCTTGGCAGGTGTAAATATTTTTATATAATATTCACCAGGTTTAGAAGGTTTAAATTCAAATGTATATGTTTTTGCTGTTGAAGATGAAGTATAGAAAGTTTTTTTAACATCAAATCCTCCATAACCTATTGTTTTGTCACTGCTCAAACCAATTTCTACATAATTACTTGAACTAGATGATTTAGCAAGTGTTATTGAACCAACTATAGATGTATATTCATTATCAAAATTAATCTTATAATTAGATAATGTTGAACTTAAATATAATTCATTAGATTTAGTAGTTATTCTTCCATAACTAAATGAATTATAACTACATTTCTTTGTACTACTTGTTGGATTATTACAAAAGATTGAAAAATCATATGTATCATATTTTACAGTTTTAAAATCAGATATTTGATTATTAAAATCTTCTATACGATTAGCATAAGTTGGAACATATTTAGAATCTGTTACTTTTAAACTACCATTATTTGTAATAACTGGATCTGAAGATGTTGTTGTCAAAGTGTGACCATTTAAATCTAGCTCAACACTTTTAGTACTTTCAATCTGCAATGAATTGCTTATATTTAAATCCTTTATCAATTGAACAGTATCTGCTTCTTTATTTAATGTAGCAGTAACACCATCATATCTTATATATTCATTAGTCTTATCATCATCATTTAAATATGTGATACCAATTTCAAAACTATCTGCATTCGTGTCTGATACTGGAAGATTTCCATCTTTTTCATAAGCAAATTGTAAATAATATATATTACCCTTTTCCAAAACTTTTGAAATTGTACCAGAAGAAGACTTATTACTTGTAACAAGTAAACTATCTTTCGAATAACTTGAGCTATTATTATAATTTATTTTTGTTAAACTATTTTTCATTAGATTAATGAATCCCATAGAATAATAATCATTTTTAGAAATATTATAATTTATATCTATTGGCATATCACTAGTAGCATTTGTTAAATCTATTTTTATATATGATATTGCTGTTGTATTTGCAATTCCTTTATTTTCATTAGTAAATATACCTTTTTCATTATCATAAGCAAATCCATATGTTGTTTCTTTTTTTAAATAAATATAATCTAATGTCTCATCCTCATCATTTATTTCTGTTTCTTCATCTTTAACATCATCCTTAATTAAATCAGGAACAAGTCCATAATATAATGTCGTATTTGCTTCTTCACCAAGTTCTATATTAAATGGATCACTTTGTGTACCACTACCAGATGTTATTTTTACTTTAGGATTTAAATAAACTGTTGGTTTTAAAACATAATTATTGTTTACAGCCGGCATAGTATATAAAGATGTTATCACAGCTGCTGTGAACGATGGAAATGATGCACCATAAATTGGAGTCATCGTCATAAGTGGTGCAGAGACATTTGCACCCATCCAGTTATTATTTGATGAACAATCACCATATGTATTTGAATTTGAATTCATACACTTGTTTCTATCATTTCCTGAACCATCATTTGAAGCCATTATATAATCGCTAGGATATGGAAGACCAACCTTACCAAACCATGTTGTTGTTCTATCAACTAAATCAGTTGTTGGATAACTCGAGGAATCAAAATCTGTTTTTCCGTTTTTATCCCCTCTTTCATATGTATACATCTGATATGGAGTTAAATTTTGAGTATCATTTGAAATTGCTCCTGTATTCCATAAAACTGAATCAATCATTGATTTTGCACTATCATTCAAGCCAATAGATGTAAAATCACAGGATGTAGTTGAAAGGCCTCCAGAATTCAAACATTTTCCACTTTTCTTATTCCAATACAAACTATTATTAGTAACAATTTCATAACCTGAATCGTGAAGAACTTTATTATTTTCATAACCTGGATTTAATAACTTCATTACAGCTGCTTGTGACCATTCATTAACTCCATATCCGTTATTTACTTTTGAACTACTTGAATCCCAAACAATACCACTACCAATAGAATCATTTCTAACTATCTTTATTCTTTTTGTATAATTCCCATCAGCATCGGTTGTATTAAATATTCCTATTACTCTCCATAACTCATTATTAAATTTAACATAATTTTTAGTATCTTTACCAATAAACCTAAAATTTGAATCTGCTGTTCCATCATCTGTTACATATGGAAGATTAGACTTATTACTATCATCAATTGTTCCTTTTAAATGAGGTAATGTACCAATATTTATAATATTATCAGTCACAGGAATAAGTGAAATGTTTTTTATATATGGATATGGTTTACCTTCGGGATTGTAACTTGCAAAATGCACATAATACACGCTTCCTTTTGGAAGAACATATTTATAATCACGGAAATCATAATAATTACTATTACCATTTATGTAATAGCTGTAATTTGAAAAAAATGACAACAATGTATTATTCATATTATTAATAATAAGTTCTTTTTTAGAATCTTTATTATTACTTGTTATATATATACTTGAATAACTATTCAATGCTAAATTAAAATCTATTATTTTATCCGTTTTTGACTCTGTTAAATCAATCTTAACATATGAATCAAATTTTTCACCATAAGGTGCATTACTTGAAATTGAATATCGATCATATGAAGAATCATAACTATCAATTCCATAATAATTTGTTCTTAAACTTGTAGATAAATCTATATTTTCTTTATCTCCTATACCTACCACATCTATTGAATTAATTATAAATTGATCTTTTGAATTATTATATGTATAATCTGGCTCTGAATAATTATCATATCCTTTAAAATAATAAAATTGAAGATAATATTTTTTACCTTTTTTCAATGTTTGTGAATAATTGTATGGGCCAATATTATGTTGTGAACTACTATTGACATACATATAACCTAATGCACTATAAGAAGCACTTGATAATTTAGAATTGTCCTCATTTATTACTATATTTCCGTAATTCCCATAATATAATGTATCAAGTGATGCATTAATTATTACTTCTTTATCTTCATCTTCATTTGTTAAATCAACTTCAATATATGAGAAAGCTGTTGTTCCATTTTGATATTGATTGTTTGATTTTAATGTTCTTGTTGTTTTGTCATATTCAAAACCATATGAATTAGATACAGTTTCAAGTACAGTATTTTCATCTACAACATATTTATTTATTTTTTGAAGAAACATGTCATAAATTGTAACCATATTAGTTTCATTTTGAGAATATGTAGTATAATCCAATCTTACATAATATTTCTTACCTTTAGTTAAATAAAATTTATAATTATCTCTCTTAGTAGTATCGTCTGTAGTTTTCGTTTGAGATATATTATTACCATAAGCATCATTTTCTCTTACAATTACTTTAAAGTTTCCATAATAAGTATCAATAGCATCACTTGAAATAAATAAATACTGATCATTCTCATATCCTGTTAAATCTATTACAGTATATGCTTTTACACTTTTACCTGGCTCTGAAGATAATGTATTTGTCTCACTATCGTAAGTAAATCCAGTATCATCTACATTACTAAATCCTTGCATTAGATTAGTATTTGTTGTCGTAGGTTCAGACAATGTTCCGCTATTTGTATCTTCAACAGCTTTATCTATTTTAGTATAATAAACACCAGTTCTAACTATTCTTGCTTCTGCATCTTCTAGTATTTTTAATGTTGCAACTTGTCTATTATCACTTGTTACTACACTTGCATTATATAGATATGGCTTATCGTTTACTTCACCCTCTATTGCAATGTTTCCTGCAATCATTCCATCATAGAAGTTAAATCTACCTTTTGTATTTGTATCTATATATTCATTTACAACACCAAATGTTCCACCATTTATATATGGTTTTGTAGTAGATACAACTAATTCATCTTCTAATTCACCTAATGTTAGTACACCAGTTGTCTCATTTTTTAAGGCTACTCCTGCATTATTTACTATACTTCCTGCTTCTACAGCATTATCTTTTATTATTAAATTTCCACCATTATTTATTGTATATGTATCTTTTACTCCTGTTATTGTTTTTCCATTTATATTAAGAGTTATATCTTGTCCTTCTAATACTTCTACACTTTCTTTTGTATCTGTTACCATTTCTATTGTGCATTGGTTACTTGGACATGCTTTTATCGCTCTTTCAAGTGAGCTAAAGTTTTCATATAAATTTTCATCTTCAAATAGTTTATTTTCTCTTCCAATTATTCTTGCAACTATTTTTTCTTCAGTTTTAACTGTTATTTCTTTTGCTTCACTTAAGTTTCCAGCAACATCTTCAGCAATTACTTTTATTTTATAATCTTTTCCTGATACTAAATCATTAAATGTATATGTACTATTTTTTTCTTCATTATAGTTTTCATTATATACTATTGTTGTTTCTAACAAATCATCTTTATATATATGTATTTGTTTCATTCCTGATTCATTATCTATTGTACTTACATTTATATCAAAACTTGTTCCTGATACATTTGTTTCATTTAATGAATTTATTATTGGTTTTATTTTATCTATATTTGTTATGTCATGTGATTCTGTTATACTATCTACATTTTCTTTTACCGATTTTGCTACTACTGTGCAGTTATAATCTATATCAAATGGTCCTGTATATTCTTTATATTCTCCTGTGTCTATTTTATATAGATATTTATAATCTTCATGACTTGATGTTATTGTTACTGTTACTTTATTGTTTGTCCACTCTGTTGGCACATGGCTTATACTTGGTTTTTCTATTTCTTCATATGAACTACGCAATATCATATTATCTATTACTGGTAAATTAAAGTCATATTCTTTATCATTTAATGTCCATGTTTTAAACAAATTATGTTCTTTTGTTGGATTCTCACTTGGTTTAGTTGCCTTTAATCCATATTTAACTTGTTCTTGTTTAAATAAGTTATCTCCATCCATGAACTTAACTGTATATTCATTTGCTTCATATACAGAATAAAGTGTTGTATCTTTTGTTATTTTTGTACTAAAGTCATAGGCTGTACCATTTTCTCCTAGTGACCAATATTTAAATGTGTGTCCAACTTTACTTGGATCTGTTTCTGGTTTTATAGCGACTTTATTATATTCTATAGTTTCATCTTCTATATATTTAGTGCCATTATCTATAAATGATACTTTATAATTATTTACACTATATACTGAGTAAAGTGTTATATCTTTTGTTATTTTTGCATTAAAGTCATAGGCTACACCATTTTCTTCTAGTGACCAATATTTAAATGTATGTCCTTCCTTACTTGGATCTGTTTCTGGTTTTACTGCAACTTTATTATACTCTATAGTTTCATCTTCTATATATTTAGTGCCATTATCTACAAATGATACTTTATAACTATTTACACTATATACTGAGTAAAGTGTTATATCTTTTGTTATCTTTGTATTAAAGTCATATGCTACACCATTTTCATCTAGTGACCAATATTTAAATGTATAACCTTCTTTTATTGGATCAGTCTCTGGTTTTACTGCAATTTTATTATATTTAACTTTTTGCGTATCACCATATGCATTACCTTGGTCTATAAAGTTAACACTATATTCATTTATATCATACACTGCATATAATGTTATACCTTCAGTTATTAATGTATTAAAATCAAATTCTTCTCCATCTTGTGTAGTTGACCAATATTTAAATGTATAACCTATTTTTCCTTGGCTTTCTATTTTTTCTACTTTATTATTGTAATCTACTTTTTTAGTTGTTATTCTATTTTCATCATTAAATATTACTGCATTTTTTATGATTTCATATTTTGAATATAATTTTTTATTTTCTTTTATTTTAATTGTAAAATCAAAATTTTTGTTATTTTCTGTCCATCCTGTAAATGTATAGCCTATTTTACTTACAGTAGGAACTTCATTACTATTTATTGTATTATCATAATCTACTTTTATTGTTTTTATTAGTTTATCATTATCATAAAATTCTACATTATATTTATTTATTTCATATACTGAATATAATGTTAAATTTCTTGTTATAGGTAAATTTAAATTATATTCTTTCCCATTCTCTTTTTTCGACCAATATTTAAACGTATAGCCTTCCATTGATACCTTTGGTGCGATTACTAGTGATCCTGCTTCTAGTTCTTGTTTATCTATTTCTTTTCCTTTATCAATAAAAGTTACTGTATATTTATTAATATCGTACACTGAATAAAGTGTTATATCTTTTGTTACTTTTGTACTTAAATCATAACTATCACCATTTTCTTCTAGCGACCAATATTTAAATGTATAATATTCTTTTGATGGACTTGTTGGAACTTTTATATTTTCTCCATATTCAATTTCTTGTTCATCATATTTTTCTTTTTCATTTATAAATGTTACTGTATATTTATTTATTTCATATACTGAATAAAGAGTAATATCTTTTGTTACTTTTGTGCTCAAATCATATTCTTTTCCATTTGGTTCTTCTGACCAATATTTAAATGTATATCCTTCTTTTGATACCTTTGGAGCATTTAAACTTCCATTTTCTTTTACTTTTTCTGTTTTAACTATTTTTTCATTATCTACATATGTTACTGTATATTCTTTTATATCTTCTGTTTGTCCATATAATACCAAATCTTTTGTTACTTCATTATTAAAGTTATATTTATTTGTATATTTCTTATCTGTATACCATCCTTTGAAGTTTTTATTATCTACTTTTGGTTCTTTTATTTTTTCTCCTTCTAGTACTGTATCTTCTTTATATGTTTTTCCATCTAAGATATATACTACATTTTCATATATTTCTCCTTTTGCGGTTACTTTGTTTATATATGTCTTTGCTTCACTTGTACTTTCTATATCAAGTGTTAAGCCTTCTTCTCTTTTTTCTCCTGCATTTAATGTTATTCCTTCTAAGCTTCTGTTATATAAAACTCCATTCTTTTCTTCCCATGATGTATTCTTTTCTTTATTAAATGTTAAGCCTTCTGGTACTTCATCTTTTACTACTGTTACTACTCCTGATTTCTTTCCTGTATTTTGAACAGTTATTTTATATTTTACTTCTCCAGTCATATTTTTAACATTTCTTAATGCTTGTTGTACTTTATCTAAGTTTCCATATTTATATGTTGTTGTGTTTCCACCATTTACTATTGTCATTTCTGTTATTTGTTTTTTTAATTCTATTTTATATGGTGTTACTTCTTTTACTATTATATTTAATTTTGATGATCCTGATATATTTGCTTTTTCTTCACTTACTTTTTCATATATATCTTCATCTATTTCTAAGTTGTATTCTCCTTCTTCTATATCACTAAATACATAATTACCATCTTCGTCTGTATATGTTTTCTTTATTGTTTCTCCATCTTTTTTTAGAGCTAATTCTATATTTGATACATTCATTGATTGTTCATCTTGTACATTTCCTGTCAAACTGTTATTTTTTACTTCTACATTTTGTACATTTAAATTTGTATATTTTTCTTCACTTACTTCTTTTATTTTGATTTTAGGTGTTACCTTGTATCCATTTGGTGCTCCTTCTAACTTCATAACAAGTTTTAATTCATTTTCTTTATTTACTTTTGCATTTTTTACTGTTATCTTTATATTTTTTCTGTTTTCAGAAACAGTACTTGTTACATCACCATTTGTTATATCTTTGAAGCTTGCATACTTTTCATTATCATCTAAACTAGCTTCGATTATAACATTTCTTTCTTTTATATTTTCATCAGTTGATAATGAATATTTAATTACATAATCTATTTCATCATAACCTTTACTTGTAATTAAGTTATCTACTGTCGCCTCATTTATATTCGCACTTAAAGAAGACGTAACATTATTTATTACAGCCTTAGATACTTTTACCTTTCCTTTATCAAAATCCATATTTCCTATTTTTAATATTCCTACGATTGCTCCTACAATTAATATCATAATCATCAAAGCAACATATTTTCTTGTTCTTAACTCTTTTAATTTCATATACAAACTCTCCTATTTTTACACCTACAATAAGTATACCAAATTATGACATTTTTTTCTATATTTTTCCTTATATTTATTAAAAAAATCAAGATTTTTTAAACCTTGATTTTACTTTGCTAAATATAGTCCGAAATTAGTACCATTTTTATCTTTTTTCTTAGCAATTATATATACATTTTTTTCTTTGTTTTGATAAATATTTTCAACAGTTGAATTTTTTATTTTTCTTATTTTCATTCCATCAAAATTAACTATTTTTATATATTTTTCTTTAGTATTATTTATAAATATTGCACCCTTATATGGCAATATATCACTTGAATTGTTATTCATTAGTTCTTCATTTTTTTCTAAAGAATAATTCTTTACTTTAAAATCATCACTATACATTTTTACTTTTTTATTATCGATATATATTAATGAATCATCACTATTTTTTAAATTTTGTGACATTTTTACTTTTAGCATTTCATTTCCATTAGAATCTAAAAGTACAGTATTATTCTTTTCATCTTGATATTTATAATATTCTTTATTTTTTATCTTAATTACATTTGCGCCTGTATTATTCAAACTTTTCTTATCTTTTATAGAATACAATGTTACTGTTTCATTTTTAACAGGCCCAAATACTATTTTTTGTCCTAAAATAAGTATTTCATTTTCTGAAATTGATAATTCTTCATTTTTATCATTATATAGAACATACTTTCCTTTATATTTTTCATCTTCTGATTTATTAGAATATTTTATCATTTTATACCCATTTTCATATTGTGTATAATTTTGAAGAACAACCTTATCATTTTCATTATAAAATTCTGTTTTTTTATTTTTCATATTAACTACATATAATAAATTTTTGCCACATAATTTACTTGAACAAGATACTTCTAAATAGTTGTTATCATTATCTGAATTTAATTTTGTAACTGAAGAATATACATTATCTTCTTTTGAATTATATGAATATATCTTACTAAACTTTTTGCTTTTTAAATCATAAAATCCAAATTCTTTGCTTTTTTTATTATCTACAAGAACTACATTTTGATTAGATTCATATACACTTACTGAATATAAATAATATTCATCATCATTCATATCTTTAGATATATTATTAATTTCTTCTACCTTTGAAAATGATTTATCTAATTTTGTTTGTTCACCTTTTGTATTTATTTTATAATCTACTTTTGTACCATTTTCTCTTTTTGAAACAACTAATTCATTGTCAGTAGTTACTGTATAATTTTCAAAAGAATCACCAATCATTTTATAATTATTACAGTCATAATATTGATATACTCCTGTTTTTACATTTTTTACAACTAAATATAATGTATTATTTTCACTATCAATAACTTCTTTATCAATCTTATATCCATCTAATATTTTATTTTTTACTTCATCATATATTACATATTTATTTTCTGTTACTATTTCAATTATTTTTTGATCATTATATAAGTTATATTCCGAAATATTTTCGAATAATTTTTCACCTTTATAATTTAAAAGTGTATATTTTTCGCCTTTTTCTAGTATATATTTTTGATTTAAAGAAATTAACGCATTATTTGTTTTATAAAGTTCTTTAAAAGATTTATTAAAAATATAATATTTATCATTTTCACTTATAATAAAATAATCATCTTTAATAGAAACAATTTGTTTTTTATCTTCTTTTTTTACTACATATGATCCGACTTTTTTTATCTTATCATTATATAGTTCTACTGTCTTATCACCTTTTTTATTTTCTTTAGTTGCTTTAATTGACGAACAATTATCGTCTATGCACGTTATATCACTATAAACTGGTTTAAGTATATTTCTAACCATTTTAATATTTTTAGAAGAAAAGTATTTTACTAAAAACACAATTGCCGCAATTACAAAAATAGAAACAATTACATATATAATTTTATTTATAACATTCTTTTTCATTTTTATTTCCTCCATTAGTTTGCTAAATAAAGACCAAAATAATCTTTATTATCAATTGTATTTTTAGTAAATATTAACACATTTGTTTTATCTATTTGTTTAACACTAACAATTTCAGTATTATTTATCTTCTTTATTACTCTTCCAGTATTTGAAACTATTTTTATGTAATCATTTGCACTATTATTTACAAATAATGTATTTCTATATAAAGGTATTAAATCACCTTTTATATCATTTATTTTTTCATTATTTTCTAGATTATATTTATTTTTCTTTGAATTTTGAGCATTAATCATAACAACTTTATTATTACTTAAATAGTAAACTAAATCATCACTATATGATAACTTTATATCATCTTTTGTACATTCTATTTTCTTACCCTTACTATTTAAAATACATGTTTTATCATCTGTTTTATATTTATACAAAGTATAATTTGAAATACTTACTATCTTTGCTTCTTCATTTTCTTTATTGTAAGTTTTATTTTTCTTAAATGAATATAATAAAACATCATCCTCTGTTTTATCATTTGTGTATGATATTTCATCATCTACTACAATAATCTGTTTGTTTGAATCAATTACTTTTTTATTATTATTGTCATATAAAACATATTTTGAATTGTTGTTATCATCATATTTTACACTTTTATACCCATTTTCGTACGAAGTATAGTTTAAAATAGATAAATTATTATCCTTAATATCAAATATTTTTTTCATATTATTTAAGTCATATACTAAATTTTCATTAGTTTTACAATTATCTTTTTTACATGATATCTGATAAATTCCATTTTTATTTACTTCTGTTATATTTGATTTTGAGTTTTCTTTTGAATAATCATATAATTTTTTATATTTATTATCTTTTACATTGTATATACCAAAAGTATTGTCATCTTTTTTATTTACAAATACATTATTTTGATTTTTTTTATATACTGAATTATCATACACATAATATTTTGAACTATCTATAAGCATTTTTATATCATTCACATATTTTTGTGTATTTTTTTCTGTATATTTCTTTTGGTTACCATTTTTATCTAAAATGTATTTACTTAATACGTTATTTTTTACTTTTGTAATTATTAAATTACCTTTATTATCTTTTTCACTAAAGTTTTGAAAATTATCACCAATTATTTCTTTTTTATCTACATCAAAGTAATAAAATAAATTATTTTTTACATCTTTAATTACTAAATATAGTGTATCACCATCATTATTTTTTACTTCTTTTGATACAGTATAATCTTCAAGAATTTTTTCTCCCTTGTTATCTAATATAACACTAGTATTATTTACATTTATTAATACTATTTTGTCATTATTAAATGTTTTAGCGCTATCAATATTAGAATATTTTTCTTTACCATCTTTTGTTATAATCTCATAACCACCCTGTTTTTTCATTAATAGTAAATTATCTGTTAAATATTTTAATTCATTACTAGTACTATATTTTTTATTATCTTTTAAATCTGTTAAATAATATCCTGTTATATCATTATTACTTCTATTAACTTTTTTAAATATTAAATAATTTTCTGAAACTTCATTTATTTCATTTGATGTTTTTGAATTACTATTAAAAGTTTCTTTATAACTTGATATTTTTTTACCATTATAATTATAAATATATTTTTTTGATGTTTTACTTTCATCACCACTTGATGCGATTATATAATCACATTTTTCACTTATACATTTTACATCATAATATTTTTCATCAAATATCTTATTTACTTTTGTTATACCATCTATTTTTTTATTTATTAAAATTAAATACACCATTAAAACAATTATTATTAATGCAACAATAAATAATATTTTTTGTTTTTTGGTCATTGATACTACTTCTTTTTCTTTACTATTTTTACCCATTTTATTACTCCTATTATCATTCTATATATATTATAGAATACATAACTAATTAAGTCAATTAAGCAAAAGAAAAAAAGCTATATAAATAGCTTAATTTAATTCTGATAATATCGATGGTAAAATTTGTTTCTTTCTTGAAACAAGTCCATCAACATAATATCCTTGTTTTATATCATCTAATTTATAAATACTTTCTAATACACTCTTAGCGTTTTCTGTAAATATTAAGTATGATCCATTTTTAAGTATATCAGTAATAGCAATTACTATAAATTTATATCCTTCTTTATTATTTATTTCTTCTAATTTTTCTATATAAGTATCAAGTTCATCAAATATTCTATCAACATCTAATGTAAATACTTGACCTATAGCCATTTTTTCATCACCAATTGGGAATGATTTAAAATCACTTTTAATTACTTCTTCTTTTGTTAATCCTTCTAAAGATGTTCCTGCTTTAAACATATCAAGTGCATATTTTTCATAATCAACACCTGCGATTAATGCTAAATCTTCAGCAACTTTTTTATCTATTTCAGTAGTTGTTGGGCTTTGTAAGCATAATGTATCTGATAATAATCCAGAAAGCATTATTCCAGCAATTTCCTTTGGAATTTCTACATTATTTTCTTTATACATAAAGTAAACTATTGTATTAGTAGATCCTACTGTCATATTTCTAAAATTAATTGGATTTGTTGTATTAATATTACCAATTTTATGGTGGTCAACAATTTCTAATATATTTGCTTCATCTAAACCTATTACACTTTGTTCTTTTTCTTGATGATCTACAAGCATAACTTTTTTATTATTTTTATTTATTATTTCTGTAATTCTTATTAATCCTAAACATACACCATTATTATTTAAAATTGGATAGTTGTTATGTTTTAATTTTTTAGTTGCTTCAACAAAATCAGTATAGTAATCATTTTCTCTAAATATTTTAGATGTATCTTCTACAAGTAATGTTCCGATTTTATTTGATAAACAAATTAATTTAGATGTATGAAATGAATCTATATTTGTTTTTATTACATTAATTTTATTATTTTCAGCAAGTTTTAAATTTTCTTCTGTTATTTTTTCTGGTCCTGTTACTACAATTAATTTTACATTATCATCAATTGCTTTTTTTATAATATCTTGTCTATCTCCAACTATTAGGATGCTATCAGAGTTTAAATTAACATTACTTGTAAATGTATCACTATCATATGATGCAACAAGTACATTACCTTTTATTTCATCATCAAATTTTAATACTTCTTCACCACTAACAGTTTCAAGTATATTATTATAATTTGAATCTATTTTATCAAAATCATTACTAATTAATTTTTTAGCAATATCTTTAATTGTTATTATTCCTTTGTATTTATTTCCATCTGTTACAACTGGAGTACCTGTTACTCCTTTTTCTGTTAAATATTTATAAACATAATCTATTGATTTATTTTCATCAACAAATAATCCTTTGTGATAATCTAAATCTTTTAATTGTAATTTAACATCATTTAAATATTTTGGTTCTTTAACACCAAATTTATCTAGTACATATTTTGTTTCTTTATTAATATGACCAAGTACTCTTGGTTCTGTATCCATTCCTAATTTATTTTTTAAATAAGATAAACTTATTGCAGATGTTACTGCATCAGTATCTGGGCTTTGATGTCCAAATATATAAACTTTATTCATTTTATTATTACTCCTCCTTTTAACAATATTATTTTATTACTTTTTTTACTATTTTTCAATCTCTTTATTCTTATATGTGTAAATATAAGCCATATCATTATTTACGCTTGGATTACTTTTGTATTCGACTTTATCAAATGAAGTATCCTTTTCTTCATCAGAATAAAAGCACTGAATCTTACCTCTTTCTGATAACATATTTCTAAATGATTCTAATATTAATTTTTCTCTTTTTTTAATTTCTTTTTCACTCATATTTGTTATATCATGTGATAGATATATAAAATCATATGGTTCTTTTACTTTACTTTCTATTTTTTCATCTTTTGAATAAATGAATTTTACATCTTTTTCTTTTATATTTCTTACAAGTTCACCATAACCTTTACTTAATGCGCTTCTAACTAAAGTTGATAATTCTTCAAAACTATATCTATCAGGTTCTATTAATTTTGATCTTCTAATTCTTTTGCCTATATAAATTTTATATAATTCGTCAAAAAAATATCTTGTTTTATCATCTAAATTATCTCTTATAGATTTATATACATCGTAATTAAATGTATAACTATATCTTCCATGCGTATTCATAAGAAAACTATAGTAATCTTTAAATCTTAAATCTAAAGCAGCAATTTTTAACTTCATAAAGTATTCATCAAATCTATTATCACTAAATGCTGTAACATTTCCACCGTAAGATATTATATCAAATATTTCATCTGAAGAATTGATTTTACATATTGTATTTTTATCTTTTAACTTTATTTTTTTAAATGATTTTAATGATTGATCTGAAAATAATTTTACTGGTCTATATCCAGTTTTTTCATAAACATTTCCTTCTATAAAATCACGAGCTACTACTATATCTTTTTCTACTTGCATAAAAAAACTCTCCTTTTTTTGGTTTCGGAGAGTTATTATATCATAAAAATTAATATTATTCACTATATTTTGATGTTATATTTAAATATTCTTCTAGTGTTTTACCAGTATTATATACTTTTTCTGCAAGTTCCTTACCTAAATATCTTACATGCCATGGTTCATATTTATAACCTGTTATTTCTTCTTTACCTTTTGGATACCTTATTATAAATCCATATTTATAGCAATTCTTTTCTATCCATATTGCTTCAGGAGTACCTTCAAATGATGAATCTATTATATTTAAATCCATTGCAAGCCCTGTTTGATGTTCAGAATGTCCTGGTCTTGCTGAATATGTATCTGCTTTTGCTTTACCATCTTTTAAAACATAACTATTATATAAATTTGTTTGAAGTGAATATGATCTATAACCAGACGCAATCCATAATTTTATATTATCATTTTTAGCAGCATTTTGCATTTCATCAAATGCATTTTTAGCATCTACTGAAAGTGATCCAGGATCATAGTCCTTTGGCAAAGAATATGTTTTATTAACAATAAGTATTCCATTTACATATGTTAAACCATCTATATTTTTTATTTCTGGTTCATTATTTAAAGTATTTTCATCTTTTACATCATTATTTTCTTTTACTTCTTCTTTTTTCTTAGCATCTACTTTTATTACAATAGATTTTATTAATTTTTGTGTCTTATGTTTTATAGTTATTTTTGAAATACCATCTTTTTTAGCAATTATATTGCCTTTTTCATCTTTCATGAATATATCACCTATTTTAGTATATTCATATTCTTTTAAAGTTGCATTCTCTGGTTCATATGTTACATTTAATTTTATAGTATCTCCAGTTTCTGCCTTTAAATCTTGTATATTCATTTTACTTACACTTATATAAGTTACAAAATATCTTTTATATTTTTTATTTTGAGAAATAGTTATATTTTTTCTTGCCTTATTTTTTAATTTAATTGCTTCAACATTATCATCTTTTGTAACTCCATATATATCAACATATTTATTTTTTAGTAAATAATTTGGTAAAGATATATTAAATTTATCAGAGTTTTTAATTATATTACTATTTTCTATTACAAACGATTTATCATTACTATAATTTTTATATGCTAATTTTTTATTAGATTTTTCTATTTTTAAACTCATATTTTTACTTATATTTTTGCTTGGTAAAATAACATAAGCATTTTTATATTGTATTTTTAAATTTAGATTATTTTCTTTTATATAGCTTATTGTCTTACTATATAATTTTAATTTACTATATTTCTTTTTTATTACAACTGTATTATTTTTGGCGTTTGGAAGACTATTATATATATTACTATTATATATAACATATGGTATAAAGTTCGCTAAAAAGATTATTAAAGCAAAAACAACTAATACCATAATTATTCTATCTACTCTAAGTTTTCTTTTTTTCTTTCTTTTTTTACTCATAAACGTTTACCTTCAGTAATATTATAGCATATTTCAAAAAATAAATGTAAACTAAAAAGCCATAAATGTAAAATTTATGACTATTAATTAATATAAAAGACTTAAAAGTGTATTAAAATCAACTCTTGTTAAAAATAATATTAAAGCAGAAGCTGCTAAATATGGACCAAACGGAAGCATATGTTCATCTTTTCTATAAACATTTATTATTGCAACTGGAAGCGCTAAAAATGATGCTAAAAAGACTACTACAATTGATAATCTCCATCCTAAAACAAAACCAATTAGAGCCATCATCTTTATGTCTCCGCCACCCATTGAATCTTTTTTAAACAAAGCATTTCCTATCATTCTTATTAAATACATTATTAGGAACATTGCCATTCCATCCATAAGTATAAATAAAAATTCATATCCAAAGCTTAATAAACTAGTTATTGCTTCAGTTTTATATAATATTATTAATTTTATTATTATAAGTACTATCGAAAAAAATATATTAACTTCATCTGGTATTATCATATATTTTATGTCACTAATCATTATTATTACCATTGCTGATATAAATGTTAATGAATAAATAATATTAATTATTTCTGGATATACATCTTTATATGCTAAATAACCAAGTACAAAAAGCACACCAGTTAGAAGTTCAAACATAGGATAAAAAAGTGATATCTTTTCATGACAATGTTTACATCTTCCTTTTTGAAATATATAAGATAGTATTGGTATTAATTCTAGTGCACCAAGTTTATGATTACAATTAGTACAATGTGATGGTGGATATACAATAGACATATCATTTGGAAGTCTATAACCTACTACATTAAAAAATGAGCCAAAGCAAATACCAATTATAAATATCATTATACTGTAAATTATTATTTCCATCATGTTCTCCTTCTATAATATGTTTTCATACATACTAAACATTGGTATTATTACTGCAAGTAATATTCCACCTACTACAACTGCTAAGAATATAATCATAAGTGGCTCAATTAAAGCCTTAATTCTTGTTATTGCATTAATATGTTCTTCTGCATAATAATCTGCTACCTTCTCCATCATTAAACCTAATTGTCCTGTTTTTTCACCTGTAACAATCATTTGGTATGCTATATTTGGAAAAGCCCAATTATCTTTAAACGCTACTGATATATTTTCACCCTTTGAAAGTGCTATAACAGCATCATATATTATTGATTTATATATTTCATTATCTGTAATTCTACCCAATATATCCATACTATCTGTTATAAATATATTATTATTAATAAGAGTCGCAAATGTTTTAGAAAACATTGTCATTTCGTTATAAATAATTATATTACCTATGACAGGTATATGCATAATCATATACTGAATATTCGACTTAAATGAAACACTTTTTTTAAATAATATAACAAATGTAGATACTATTAAAAGTATTACAAGTATTATTATTAAATACTTTGATCTAACAAAATTACTTACATTTATTATTGCTTTTGTAATACCTGGAAGTTCCGCGCCTAAATTTTTATAAATATTTACAAATTGTGGAACTACTGAAACAATAATATAAATAATTATTATAATTGCAAATATAAATACAAATAATGGATACATCATTGCATTTACCATTTCTTTTCTTGATTTCTCAACTGATTTATAATATTCTGCCTGTTCATCTAATACTTCTGGTAAATCACCTGTCATTTCTGCTGCCTTTACCATATTTATTAAAAGTTTTGGAAATATTACACCCATTCTAATCATTGCTTCAGATAAAGTTGCACCCATAGATAGTTCATATACAACTGATTTCCATATTGTTTTATCTGATTCTGTTTTAGATTGTGTTGATAATATTTTAATTGAATCTACTATTGGAATACCTGCTTTTAAATAAGTTGATAATTGTGTTAAATAAAATACTAATATAGACTTTTTCATTGGTCTATTAAGTGCAATATCTGTATTAAACATATTGGCTTTAGCAACTGCTTTTATTTCATATACTTTATAACCTTCTGATAATAAATATGAATGAACATCAAGTTTTGAGTATCCTAAAAATGATCCTTTTTCTATTTTACCTTCTGGATTTAATGCAGAATACTTAAATATTAACTTTTCTGTACTTCTTTTAGCATCTTCCGAATTAATATCAAGTGCAACAATTTGTTTTTTTCTATCTTGTCTTTTATTTTTTTCAAATATATCTTTTTCTTTTATTTTTTGAAGTAAACTTTTTTTGTTTTGTTTTTGAAGTTCTTTTTGTCTTAACTTTTCTTTTCTCATTTCTTCTTTTGCTTTTTTATGCTCTTCTTTTGTTATAACAAATTCTTTAGCATTATCACTAGATTCATCATTTTTAAATTTTAACGTCTCACTTTTTACTTCTTCATCTCTAATATTTTTACTTAAATCTACTTTTTCTTTTGTGCTATGAGTATCTTTTTTCATAAGTTTATTAACTCCTAAATTTATACTTTTTACTATATTAAAAGGTAGTAAAATAATAAATAATAATATTTTACCAATATAACTAAAAATTGAAGTTTTATTATCTTTATTCATAATACCACCTATTATTCTATTTTCTATATTAGTATTATAACACACCAGAAAAATTTTTTAAACTATTTTTTCCTCATTCATATAATATACAAGAAGGAGGTATACTTTTATGTTTAATCCAAATCTACTTTATATGCCTGGAAGAAGTATTTTACCTATTGCTAGAAAAACAATAAATTGGGCTGGACTACTTAGTAATACACAAAAAACACTTAATATTGTTAATCAAGCAATACCTATTGTTTATCAAGTAAAGCCTATGATTAATAATGCTAAAACAATGTTTAAGATTGCTAGTGAATTAACTAAGTCAAATACAAATGAAAACTCAAATGTTCAAAACAATGCAAATGAAAGTAACAGTACCCAAAGTAATAGTTATAGTGTAAATAATAGTTCATCAAATAATGATGGTCCTTCCTTCTTCATTTAAAAAAAGACAAAATTAATTGTCTTTTTCTAATTCTTCTTTTATTATTTTTATAAGTCTCATATGATGAAGTCTACTCATAACATTATTTTTTGGAAGTTGCAATAATAAATTTTCATATTTTAATAACTTTTTAGAGTAATAATCTTTAAATAATTCATCTTTATTTTCCATTAATCTAGGTCCAAAATATATTTGATTATAATTATATTTTTCTACTCCTCTTTTGAATTCTATAATTGTATAAATTATATCTTTATCAAGGACAAGTTTTTCTCTTGTTATTTTAAAACCTAATTTAATTACAGATTTTCTAAGTTTTACAACATCTGTATTAGATTGAACTATTATTTTATTTATATCTTTTAATTTTTCAGAATTACTTAAAATCTTTTCAATATTATTATATCCCATTCCTGCGATAATAATAGTATCTACTTCGCCTTCTTTAATAACATCAAGTCCATCACCAAGTCTTAAGGAAATTTTTCTTTCCATAGAATATTTTTCTATATTTTTTTTAGCTTGCTTAATTGCCCCTTCATGTATATCAGAGGCAATTATTTTTCTATTTTTTATATTTTCTTTTATATAAATATCAAGTAGTGCATGATCACAACCAATATCTATAATTCTATCTTCTTTATCTACAAATTCTGTTATTGCTTTTAATCTTTTTGATAATCTCATTTTAATCGACCAAATAATCCTTTAACTTTTTACTTCTTGATGGGTGACGTAATTTTCTAAGTGCTTTTGCTTCTATTTGTCTAATTCTTTCTCTTGTAACACCAAATATAGTTCCTACTTCTTCTAGTGTTCTACAAGTTCCATCTATTAAACCAAATCTAAGTTTTATAACTTGTTCTTCTCTTTCTGTTAATGTTAATAATAATTCTGAAATTTCATCTTTAAGTACTTCATTAATCGCGTATTCTTCTGGGCTTAAACTACTATCATCTTTAACGAAATCTCCTAAATGTGAATCATCTTCTTCACCAATTGGAGTTTCAAGTGATAGTGGATCCAAAGATATTTTAATTATTTCTCTTACTTTATCTTCTGTTGTATTAAGTGCTTTAGCAAGTTCTTCTTCTGTTGGTTCTCTATCTAGTTCTAGAGTCATCTGTCTTTGAACTCTTTTTAATTTATTAATAGTTTCTACCATATGAACTGGTACTCTTATTGTTTTTGCTTGGTCAGCAATTGCTCTTGTTATTGCTTGACGAATCCACCATGTTGCATATGTTGAAAATCTGTATCCTTTAGATGAATCAAATTTATCTACTGCTTTCATAAGTCCAATATTACCTTCTTGTATTAAATCTAGGAATGATAAATTTCTACCTACATATCTTTTAGCTATTGATACAACAAGTCTTAAGTTAGATTCAGCAAGTATTGCTTTTGCTTCTTCATCACCTTCATCTATTCTTTTTGATAATTTTAGTTCTTCATCAAGTGATAGAAGGCTTATTTTACCTATTTCTTTTAAATACATTCTAACAGGATCATTAATACTTAAATTCTTAGGTATTTCAATATCTTCTAAAAGTAAATCATCAGCTTCTCCACCATCTTCTGAACCAGCATCTATTTCAGAATCTGCGACTACTTCTATGTTATTATCATTTAAAAAGTTATATAAATCATCTAAAGATTCAGAGTCCATATCTAAACCTTTTAGGGCTGCCGCTAATTCTTCAAATGTTAAGAATCCTTTTTCTTTCCCTTTCTTTAATAGTTCTTCTTTTCTTTCTTCAAATGTTTTTATCTCATTCATCTTTATTACTCTCCTTTATTTTTAAATCTACTATTTTTTGCGCTATTTCCATTCTTTTCACACTATTTGATTCGTTTTTTAACTCACTTGTAAGTTTTACAATTTGATTATTATACAAGCTTTCTTTAATTACGTCAAAATAATTGTCAATATTATCATTTAATTCATCTTCTGTATACTTTAAATCTGATATATCAACTACTAAATTTATTAGTTCTTTTTTATCTTCTAAATATATTATGAAGTCACTTAAGTTAAAACTATTAAACTTCTTATAAAAAAGTACTATTTCACTCGCAAGTTTTCTTTCTGTATCATTTGGTAAATATGATAAATTGTTAAAATAATAAAGTATCATATTATTATCATTTATCATTCTATACAAAATATACTTAGATGCTTTTTCATACTTATTTATTTTTATATTTTTTGGTTTATGAGTTATAATTACTTTTTTTTCTTTTTCTTTTAATTTTGATTTTATTAAATCATATGAAACATTAGTTGATTCTGATAATTTTTTTATTTCTATTTCTCTTACTATATCATCATCTATTTTTTCAAATTCTTTTATCATAACATTTATATAGTTAGATACTTCTTTACTATCATTAAAATCAATATTTTCTTTATAACTAGATAATTTATAATCATATACACTTTGTGCATGAGACAAATTATAAATCATTTTGTCTTTTCCTTTTGTAAGTATATATTCATCTGGATCTAAATTATCTTCTAGTCTTACAACCTTTATATTACTATCGTTTCCATTAGCAAGCTCAATAAATGCATTAGTTGCTTTTTCTCCTGCTTTATCTCCATCAAACATAAGTGTTATATTTGGTGCGAGTTTTTGAATTAAATTAAGCTGGTATTTCGTAACTGCTGTACCCATTGTTGCAACAACATTTACAATTCCAATAGTGCTTAATCTTATTACATCCATGAAACCTTCTACAACAATTATATTTTTTTCTTTTCTTGCTTCTTTTTTTGCAATATGGTAGTTATATAAAAGTTCACCCTTTTTAAATATTTCTGTTTCTTTTGTATTAATATATTTGCTTTCGCTTTTTTGATTATATATTCTACCTGAAAAACCTACTACATTTCCTTCTAAATCATAAAGTGGAAACATTATTCTATTTTTATAAATATCATATATATTATTTCCATTTTGAACAGCAACTCCAGATGATACTATATCATCATCTTTAAACCCTTTTGCTTTTAAAGCATTACATAATTCAGAATCAGAAAGTGAAAGCCCTATATTAAAATTTTTAATAACATCTTCATCTATTTTTCTGTTTAACAAATATTTTTTTGCATCTTTACCATAAACAGTATTTAAGTTGTTTTGATAAAATTTATAAGCAATATTATAAATGTCATATAATGGTGACTTTTTAGTATTTTCCTTTTTACTTGTACTTATATCAATACTAACACCTATTTTATCCGCAACTATTTTTACTGCTTCATAAAATGAAACTTTTTCATATTCCATTACAAAATTAAATACATTACCAGCATTACCACAAACAAAGCATTTGTATACTCCTTTTTCAGGTGATACACTCATACTAGGATTATGATCATCATGAAATGGACATATTCCAAAATAATTTTTACCTCTTTGTGTTAGAGGTACATAATCTCTAATAATATCTACTATATTTGCTTTTCTCTGTATGCTAAGTATTTCTTCATAAGAAATGTTAGCCATTTAATCACTCCAAACCACTCAATTATTATATTCTCCGTTTCTCCCTCAAATTCCCCTAAAAAATTAAAAAAAATTTAATTTTTTTGCATATTTTACACTTTTTTTACATATTTTTTGATAGAAAGGGCATAATATGAGCAAAAAAAGATTAAAAATTATTTCTACAATTTTAGTGATTTTATTTAGTTTTTTATTCCATAGTATCTATGATAAATTTCCAAATTTTATTACTTCCCTATTCTTTCCAGTGAATGAATCAATATGGGAACATATGAAAATGGTATATTTAAGTTATATCGCTGCTTATATAATTGAACTTATTATTATCCATAAAACTAATATGCATATTTATAATCAAAAAGCATCTATAGTAATAAGCATTTTATTTAATATTGTAATTTATTTAGCGTTCTATATACCAGTATATAATATTTTTGGATTTAATGAATTTGTTACAATTTTCTCTTATATAATTAGTATTATTATTACAGAAATAGTATCATATAAAGTAATTACAAGTGATAAAAATTATAGTTTTTTAAATAAATATTCTTACCTTATACTATTTATAATAGAACTTATTTTTATATATTTAACTTATTTTCCATTAAAATTAGATATTTTTGTTGATGAACTAAATAAAAAAACAGGAATTAGTAATTTATACTAGTTCCTGTTTTTATTATTCAAACATATCTATTTTATATGTATTATCTACTTTTTTAAATATTATGTATAAAGGATATTCATCCTCTAATATCTCTTTTTCAGAATTATACTCAAGCTTACCAGTTGCAACTACATAATCATCATTTGTGCAAACTATTTTAAGTGGTCTTATTCCTTTGTTTGTTGATCCCAACATGCTATACATAAGTATTTTTTCTAAATCTTGGCTGTTTTTATTATTTTCTAAATAATTTATTGCTTTATCTGTAAAAAACTTTGAAGCAATTTCTTTATTAATTGTATAAATTGTTTCATTATTGTTATAAGTCGAGTCAATCATACCATCATTTTCTTTTACTTTTTGAATATTTTCAAAAGCATTTTTATACACTTTAGTAATTTCATCTAACACTTGATTGTCATCTGAATTCTTACTCTTTGTTATCGTTTCACTTTCTTTAAACATATTATAGTCCATTTTACCTGAAGCATATTGTCCTACAATAAACATTAAAACACCTATAACAATTACTAATAATATAGTAACTACTACTTTACCTTTTTTCATATTTTTCCTCCTACTTTCTAAATTAATTATAACAATTGAAAATAAATTATCAACAAAAAAAAGACTACTGTACATGTAGCCTCTGTAAACAATATTTTTTACTTTATACAATAATCTTAATAATCTATATTTGTTTTTGATACTTCTATTGCTGGACGAACACCATTATTACTTGAATAATAAACTTGATCAGAACCATAAACATATAAATCACGACCATTAACATCATATGCATAATTTCCATTACTTGAATAATATGTTTCAAGCCAATATGAATATGAACCATTTTTATCATTTGAGAATTTTGTATTTTCTAAAAAATAAATACAGTTATCAAATTCTCCCTTTTTCTTTGTTGGTATGTTATCGTTTTTTGCTGCTTTTCTTACTTCTTGTATTGTAAGTAATCTTGCTGCATAACCTGAATAACTAAAATCACTTGGTAATGTTGATCCTGATGTTGTATTTTCATCATTCTCATTCAAAATAGCGCGGGTTGTATTTTTTAAACTCACATTACTCCACTCACTTGTTGTAGGTAGTTGTTGTATTGCAGTTTTTGGACTAAAATAACTTAAACCTGCTTCATTATATGCATATGTTGTACTGTTGCTTGGACTACCATTACTTACATTATTGTAATATATTAATACTGCTGTGTCATTTTCAAACGATTTTGTACTTGTATTATAATAATCACTTACATAGTAAAATCTTTCTGTTTCTGGATCATATACTCCATCTCCATTTACATCACAATCAAATGCATCTCCTGAAGAAAGTGTTCCACTTGTTCCTAAATTACCATATGTAATTGTACTTGTTCCTTTTGTACCACTTGGTGTGTATCCTGCAGTAGAACAATAGTATAAATCACTTACTTGAGTACACTCTTCGGTATGTAATGTTGTAGCTCTTTTGCATATTACATTCTTATTTGTATCACCTTTACTTATACTATTACCATCAAATTTTAAAGTATCATCACTAAATGTATTATTACAATATTTAATACTTCCTGATACTTTATCTTTATTTTTTATTTCAAGTACTTTTGCATTACCTGTT
>OLGZ01000349.1_pt1 | contig 39750 bp, 35 predicted proteins | sample 1605981 | NCBI WGS metagenome assembly OLGZ01 (sample SAMN03283291) | human gut metagenome | biome: human-associated habitat; material: feces | host: Homo sapiens | place: Peru | collected 2012 | reverse complement strand
ATTTTTAAAGATTTCTCAATCCTAAATTTGTATGATTTTATTAAAAGTTAATATTCTGTTCGACCCCGCCCCTTTTTTCATGTCATTTTGAGGAGCGAAGCGAACAATACGAACCTATTAACTTATTTACCTATTCACTTCTTTGTAAACTTCTAGCCCAAAATATCTTGTTTGTGCTATAATATAGGCATAAGAATAGATTTAAATTAGGGGAGAATTTTATAAATGACTGACGAAAATCAAAACGTAACTACTGAACCTGAAAAAGTTGAAGTAGTCGATATTCCTGATAACGATGAAACTATTGAAACTAAAACCTCAGCAAGTTACGATGCCAGCAATATTCGTGTACTGGAAGGGCTTGAAGCTGTTAGAATGCGTCCGGGGATGTATATCGGTTCAACTTCTCAAAGAGGTTTGCACCACTGCATTTACGAAATCGTTGACAACTCTATTGACGAATCTTTAGCAGGGTTCTGTACCGATATTCACGTTACCATTCACAAAGATAACAGTGTTACCGTTGAAGATAACGGTCGTGGCATTCCTGTTGATGTAAAAGCCGACACTGGCAAATCCGCACTCGAAATCGTTCACACCGTTCTTCACGCAGGCGGAAAATTCGGTGACGGCGGTTACAAAGTGTCTGGCGGACTTCACGGTGTTGGTGCGTCTGTCGTTAACGCACTTTCTGAAAAATATATCGTTGAAGTTTCTCGTCAAGGCTACGTCTGGAAACAAGAATATATGAGAGGTGAACCGATGACTCCGGTCGAAAAAGGTGCTGCTACCGAAAAAACCGGTACGAAAACAACCTTCTGGCCTGATCCGGAAATCTTTACAGAAACTACAGAAATCGACTGCGACGTAATCGCTAACAGACTTCGTGAAATGGCATTTTTAAACAAAGGTTTGAAAATTATTTTCCACGTCGATGCAACAGGTTCGGAAGAAACATTCCACTACGCAGGCGGTATCGGAAGTTATGTTGAATTTTTGAACAAAAATAAAACCGTACTCCACGACAAACCGATTTACATCGACAAAGTCGTTGACACTATGCAAGTCGAAGTCGCTATGCAATACACTGATGCATACAACGAAAGTGTTCTTTCCTTCGCCAACAACATTAACACCCACTCGGGCGGTACTCATTTGACAGGGTTCAGAAATTCTATCACTCGTGTTTTCAACGATTACGCAAGAAAAAATAACATCTTAAAAGATTCTGATCAAAACCTTTCCGGTGAGGACGTCAGAGAAGGCTTGACGGCAATCGTTTCCGTCAAAATTCCTAACCCTGAGTTCGAAGGTCAGACAAAAGAAAAACTAGGTTCGCAAGAAGCTATGGGAGCTGTTCAAGACGCTGTTAAAGAAAAATTACAAGAATGGTTAGAATTCAATCCGAAAGTCGCTAAAATGATTCTTGAAAAAACTCTGCAAGCTCAACGTGCAAGAGAAGCTGCAAGACGTGCAAGAGAACTTACCAGAAGAAAATCCGTTCTTGAAAACTCAACCCTTCCTGGTAAACTCGCCGACTGCTCAAACAGAGAACCTGAAAAATGCGAAATCTACATCGTTGAGGGTGATTCTGCGGGCGGTTCTGCAAAACAAGGCAGAAACAGAATGTTTCAGGCTATTTTGCCACTAAGAGGTAAAATCCTTAACGTCGAAAAAGCAAGATTAGACAAAATTTACGCAAACAACGAAATCCAATCCATGGTTCAGGCTTTCGGTATTAACATTTCTAAAAACGAAGAAGATGTCGGAATTGACAAGCTTAGATATCACAAAATTATCATCATGACCGATGCTGATGTCGACGGTGCTCACATCAGAACCTTGCTTTTGACATTCTTCTTCCGTTATGCAAAACCGCTTATCGAAAACGGCTATGTTTACATCGCTCAACCGCCTTTGTTTAAGGTTACAATCGGAAAGAATATAGAATACTTATACGACGAACACGCTCTCGACAAAATGTTGAAAGAACGTGGTATCAAGTCATTGAGCCTTTCTGATAAGAAAAAATCTAACGTAAAAACAGGCGATGATCTACTTGAACTTGTCAAAAATATGGCAACATTCTACAACTCTTACAACAACCCGATTTTGAACTTGTATCCTGCAGTTGTTTTGAGAGGTTTGGTACGTTCGGGAATTACTCCTGAAGATTTTGAAGATCAAGCTAAAATGAACGAAATCATCGACTATTTGAACCACTACCTGAAAGATCACGCAGAAAATTACAACATACACGATGCGGCAAAATATGTGGCTTCTTTAAAATATACTCCTGAAAATTCAAAATATTCAATTCAGTTGAATTTCAACGAAGAAGAACACGTTATTTTGAACCAAAACATCATCAAGAGTTCGGAATTCAAGAGATTAAAGACTGCTTATCCGCTCATCAGAGATTATTTGATTGAAGAGTCCGACGGATTACTTTTGGAAACAGATACAGAACAATATGATATCAATTCATTTGAAAAACTTCAAAAAATCATTGATGACAGAGGTCAAAAAGGTATGACAATCCAGCGTTTCAAAGGGTTGGGTGAAATGATGCCGCAACAACTTTGGGAAACAACTATGGATCCTTCTACAAGAACTTTATTGAAAGTTAGCATTGAAGATGCAATGCTTTGCGATCAGTTGTTCGATATTCTTATGGGTGACAAAGTTGAACCGCGTCGCGACTTTATTGAAGCCAATGCCGTTTACGCAACAAACATTGATACATAGGAAGAAATAAACAATTCAAAAAAAATGCAGGTGTCGAAAATTTCGAGCCTGCATTTTTATGGGAATTTTTCATAAAAAAAAAACCACTTTTGGGAAAAAGTGGAAGGGGAAAAAAGTTACGAAATTGTAATTTTAGGAAATATAGGAAAAGGAAATTATTAAAATTTTTACGAAAAAATGTTGAATGTTTTTTCAACGTTTTTATCAATTACCGACTTAACCGCATCATATTCCGTTTGCAATGCGTTATGTTCGGTATCAAGTTTTTTCAATTCAAGGTCAAATTGGTTATCTTTCTTTTCAAGATCATCAAGTTTGTTCTTGTATTTTTGTTCAATCAGAGCAATTTCTCTTTCATCTTCAACTTCTTGAATAGCCGTATCGGAATCGATTGAAGTCGGAACGAATTTTTTATCTGTTGTTGAATAGTATTCAAGCAAGAGTTTGCCGTCACGCAAGCCTTGTTCAAACCAAGCATTATCTTTGTAAGTTTTGTCCGGCTCATCTTCTGTATAAAAACCTGCACTCAACATTTTTTGGAAAATATTCGACAAATATTTGATATAACCTGTGTTGTCAGAATTAGCACCTGTTTTGAGTTTGTCGAGTGAATCAGAGTCACCGTAATATGCTTCTGTCAAAGAAGTTGCGTAGTCATACATTTCTCTTTGTTCTTGAGTTGTACCTTCATAGTTAAGAGCTTTTGTAGTCTTAGCCCCAGTTTTCAAATCTGTCAAAGTATATGTCGGGTAACCGTTAAATGCGTCAGTACCAAATGAAGTGTAACCGAAATCCAATCCGTGTTCATCGTCGCCATAGTGTAAGCCTACAGATGTAAGGTATTGATCCCAAGCCTCATGAATTTTTTGTTTAGCAAGAGCTTTATCTTCTTCTGAAGCTGTACTTTTTTCAGAAATATCAATAGTTGCTTGAGAATAACCCATTGCAGCCAAAAACTTGTTCAAGTCACCGTTACCGCTTTCAAACGCTTTAGCTTGAGCAGCAGTAACAAGAACTTTGCCTTTGCTATCGGTAACTACGTACTGTTTACCGCAAGCAACCGTGTTATACCCTGTCATAAGCCCGTAAGAAATATCTGTGTAAACCTCTTCAGAATCTTTAAAACCTGTCAAAACAGTAAGTTTTGTAGCATCCAAAGATTCAAGGTAGTCATTATTAAGTTGTTCAGTTTGGTTAGCAAGTCTTATTTTAGAATAAGAGAGGTCTTGGGCAGAATTTTCGTTATCGGTCATTCTTGCCGTAAGACTAAGTAATCTTGCTTGTGAAGCTGACATACCCATAGGTCTTGTTCAATTCCTTTCTTTAATCGTAACTTGTATTCTTATATACGGCACACTGTGATAAAAACTTTAGGAATTTGTTGAAACATGTTAAGAAAATGTTACATACCGAGGTGAATAAGTAAATAAGTGAATAAGGTAATAAGTTCTTATCAGGTGCTATGCACCAAATCGAATATTTCCCTCTCCAAAGGGATAGTGAGGCTTAAAGAATTGCCCGCCTCTCCAATCGTATTTTCCGTCATAGTCGCTTATAATCCGTTCGTAAAAAGGAGGGAATATGTCCAGACCTATATCTAAATCAATTTACAAAATTGCCGAAAAAAACGAAACAAACAAAATCGTCATCTTTACCCAGTACCTGAAAATCGACGGTGAACTCAACATGCCGGAAAGATTTTGCGAAGAATGCCACGAAGATATAATTACGCTTGAGGACGCAACTGTTTGCAGACTAAAAGATTATTGCGAATGCAACGACAGTGACTGCGATTGCAACGATTACGCCTGTTTCAGGTATGATTGGCTTAATATAAATGTTGACGAAATCGTCGCCTACAGCATTTTGGCGTAACCCTAAACCTCGTTGTACTCTTGAATAGATACAGACTCAACTCCTTCAATCTTTTGGAACATTTTGTATGTTGATTGAAGGGGTTTTCTGTCGTTTATGTCAATAATAACGTTAATTTTTGTGAGGTTATCATCCTGCTTGCTTTGCTTTTTGGAAATTTCGTGCAGATTCGGGTATTTGTCTACGATAAAATCGTAAATTGTGTTTGAAAACTCGTTTCCGCAAGTAAGGTTAATTTTCAATCTACGCAAATTCTTTGTGCTCTTGATAAGTACATTTTTTTCAAAAAATCTTACCGAAATAAGTACCAAAACCGTCAAAACCGTTGCTATTATGGCAAGCAGGAACATGCCTGTACCGCACGCCATACCTATACTTGCTGCCATCCAAAGGGTTGCGGCTGTCGTAATCCCGAAAATTGTTGCCCCGTGTCTTAAAACCGTACCACCACCGATAAAACCGATACCTGTAACGACTTGTGCCGCAACACGGGAGGTATCTCTTATCCCTGTTGCGTGGTCGATAAGAACATTATCCCCGTTGGCAAATGTCGGAAAACCATACACTGAAAGGATTGTAAACACGCAAGCCCCGACACAAACAAGAATATTTGTCCTCAAACCCGCATATTTGTTTGTCATTTCACGTTCCAAACCTACGGCAAAGCCCAACAGCACCGCCATAAGCACTCTTATAAATATTGAAAATTCCGTACTTTGTAATATATTTTCCAACATAACTTCTCCATAATTAGCCTTGATTGCCTATCGAACTTTGCTTTTCGGGTCAAGGACATCTCTTATTGTATCACCTATAAGGTTAAACGCCAATACCGCAATAAAAATTAAAAATCCGGGGGTCAAGAGCCAAGGTCTGTAAATAATATTCGTATATTCTTGTGCTTCTTTTAGCATATTTCCCCAGCTTGCGTCAGGTTGTTGGATACCAAGCCCCAAAAAGCTTAAGCCTGATTCCGAAAGAATATAAGATGGAACGGAAAGGGTCATCGCCACGATTACAAAACTCGCTGTCTGCGGTAAAATGTGTTTCACAATAATACGCAAACGTGATGCCCCGATTGACTTTGCAGCCTGCACAAATTCTTGATTTTTTATGGATAAAACCATTCCTCGAACAACTCTCGCAAATCCTGCCCAACCAATCATGGCAAGGATTACAACTATTAGTATAAACCTTTGAACGCTTGTCATGCCTGCCGGTAAAATCGACGCAAGGATTATCAAAAGATAAAAACTCGGAATAGACATAATCGCTTCAGCAAATCTCATCATTAGAGTGTCGACAATTCCGCCAAAATATCCCGCAATTCCACCATACAAAAGTCCAATCGGAAAAAGTACAAATAATGCTAAAAATCCGATTGTCATAGAAATTCTTCCGCCAAATAACAACCGTGAAAAGACATCACGTCCGTTAATATCCGTTCCTAACAGAAATAATCGACCGTCACTGTCTGTTGTCACAAGATGACGACTTGCCGGAATAATTCCTAAAAATTTGTACGGTTGACCTTTTGCAAAAAATTTTACGTAATGTTTTTGGCTTCTGTCTAAATTGTAGACAATTCGCAAGTTTTCATTATCAAAACTTCTTGTATAATTGTAGGTATAAGGTTTTGAAAATTTACCGTTTTCGTCAATTACAAAAATTTTGGAAGGAGGCACGTATGCCATGGTTCTGTCCGAAAAATCTTTTGTGTACGGTGCAATAAAATCCGCAAAAAATAAGGCAAAATAAATTATACCCAAGACAATCAGGGCGATTTTTGCAAATTTATCTTTCATTAGTTGTCGAAAAATTTCTCTAATCATGCTTTCACCCTAATCCTCGGATCTGTGATAATAAGGAGAATATCTGCGATTAAGTTACCCAAAATCAGCATTATTGCTCCCATCATCAAAGATGCCATTACAAGATTTATATCGGACTTCATAACAGCCTCCAATATCAATCGACCAAGCCCCGGGTATTGGAACACGTATTCTGTTAACGCAGCCCCGCTCAACAACCCTGCAAACTCAAATCCCAACATGGTTATCATCGGATTTATTGCATTTCTGAGTGCGTGTTTATAAATAACATCAAATTCGCTCAAACCTTTTGCTCTTGCAAATTTCACATAATCACTGTCTAAAACATCAAGCAAATTTGCTCTCATCTGTCTTTGCAGTCCCGCAAGTGAAATTGTGAAAAGAACGGTTACAGGCAAAATCAAATGATGTGTAATATCCCAAACCTGCCCACCAAAAGACATTTCTAAAAAGTTGGAACTCGTAAGCCCGCCAATCGGGAACCACCCCGTTTTGACCGCCATAATCAGTAACAAAACCGCAAAGAAAAATGAAGGGATTGCCATTCCGACACTCGTCAAAACCGTCAAAATTCTATCAAAAGGTGTTTTCCACTTCAATGCCGCCGCCACACCTAGCGGAATTCCGACAATCCAAGTTAAGGCAATTACAATAGTCGTCAAAAGCAAAGTATTCGGAATTCGCTCCTTCAATTTGTCGGAAACCTTTTCTCCGTTTGAAGTTATACCCAAATCACCTTTTACAAACGATTTTGCCCATTTACCATATTGTACGATTATAGGTTTGTCTAATCCGAGTCTTTGAGTTTCTTTTTGCAATGTTTCTTGTGAAACAGAAGGGTTAAGCCTCAATTCTGCAAGCGGATCTACAGGGCTTAGTCTGATTATGAAAAAGCTGATTATGGATACCAAAATCAAAAGCGGTATGGATTGTAATATTCGTTTTAAAATATATGTTAATATTTTCATTATTCCCCTTTTGAAGGCTCTTTCGCCTCGTAGATTTCCTCAATATTATATGTAACCCCGCCAAGCGATGTCGGAAATACGTTTTTAAACTTCGTTCTTATTGCCGTAATTCTGAGCGGTGAATAAATATATACAAACGGCTTTTCTTCGTAAACGATTTTTTGATATTCATCGTAGAATTTTTTGCGAGCTTCAAAAGTCGTCGCTAAAGCTCCTTGCGTATAAAGATAATCTAATTCTTTTTCCCAAGGATAGCGATCGTCCTTTGTATATCCCGCAGGTCTTTGGTTAAACATGTGTAAAGTTCCGTTTGACATCCAAACATTTTTACCGCCGTTCGGTTCAAGCGGAGAACCGGTCAGCCCCATTATGACAATATCCCAGTCACTCGTGTTAACAAGTTTGTTAACAAGCGAATTAAATTCAATAGGTTTGAAGTTAATTTTCATTCCCAAATCTTCCAAGTCCTGTTTAACCATAACTCCAATGGCTTCACGTTCGGTGTTTCCGGCATTTGTAAAAAGATTGAATTCGACATGATTTCCGAATTTGTCCATCAGATGCCCTTTTTTATCCCACCAATAACCTGATTTTTTCAACAAATCCTTTGATTTCTCAATATTTCTGTCATAGGGTTTTAAATTTTTATTCAAATAAATTGAATTTAAGCTTTCCGCCGTGTATAAAGGTGCAGCAAGTCCGTTTGCGATATTTAAAACCATGTTTTTTCTGTCTATCGCATAATCCACGGCTTGTCTGAAATTCTTGTCCTGAAACCATCTTTGCTTTTTTAAATCGACATAATATTTTCCGTTTTTATCTTTGCGGTTGTTCAAATTAAATGAAACAAACATAGTACCGGTATCCGGCCCGAGGTTGTAAACTTTGAAATTCGAGTGTTTTTCCAATTCCTTAAATCTTGCTACATTCGCCCCCTGAAGTCCGATTGTGTCGAGTTCTCCACCTTCAAATTTCAAAACTTCATTGTTTATATCGCCGACAATAAGGTAAACTAATTTGTCGAGATACGGCAATTTTTGATTATTTTTGTTTATCATATAGTAATTCGGGTTACGCTCAAAAACCACACGTTGTGCGGGTACATATTCTTTTAATTTGAAAGCCCCTGATGTAACAAGTATTTTTGGGTCAATATTCGTTGACAAAAAAGTTTCAAAATATTCTTTTCCCTTTTTTACCGCAGGTTCAAAAATATGCTTTGGGGCAATAGGTGTTGAAAGCATTCTTATAAACGGTGCAAAAGGTTGCGGGGTCTTGAATTCCACGGTATAATCATCTATTTTTTTTACTGTCGGAAGTTTTCCGTCAATAATTATGGAATCTCTTGTTGATGTGTTTCCAAACCCGTCAAAAATAATATTTTGCCAAGTGAAAACTACATCATCTGCAGTAATCGGCTTGCCGTCCGACCATTTTATTCCATGACGTAAGTGTATAATATAATCGTTACCATTTACCGAAAAGCTTTTTGCAAGTTTCGGAATAGGTTGTCCTGTCACGGGATGAGTTGTCAAAAGCCCGTCATACATTATCTCAGACATCATTGCGGAAATGTTGTCTTTTGTATTAAAAGGGTTGAAAGTTTTTGGACCTTCTCCAATCGTTGAAGCGACAAGACTTCCGCCATATATACCAATTCCTGCTTGTGATTGCAGGTAATCTACATCCGCAATCGTAATATTTTTTTGATTTTGTGGATAAATAATTTGTTCTGTTGCTGTGTTTTGGGATTTCTCTTGCGTAATTGGTGTAGGTGTGTCGGCAATTATACAAGCTTTTGCTAAAATCGCAATAAATATCAAAACTAAAATTACATAACCCGCTTTTTTCATATAGAAATTTTAACATAAACATTAAGTTTTTTTATAGTCAACAGAGCAATATGGGTTGAAAAAATTTTTAAATACGTTATAATATAAGAAAGGGCGTGCGGATTGCAGTCCGCACTTTAAAAGCCCCTTATTGTGTTTTGAGCACTATGACTATTAGTAAAATAAGCCATAGTGCTTTTTCAGTAATACTGAACTCCACCGTCACCACCCCCTTTCCTGAAAGTTTTTTGCAAATTTACAGTTTGTGCTCTCAGGATTGGAAAGTAACGAGGGCTTACCCTTAATCTTATTATACGGAAATATTTTTAAAAACAAATCATACAAGCATTGGAAATTAAAAAAAAAGCCCTCTTTTACAAGAGAGCTAAACACAGTCATATAATTATATAATAACCCTATTCCATTGGGATTGTCAACTTTTGACCAATAGAGAGTTTGTTAGGGTTTTTGATGTTGTTGGCATTCATAACTTTCCAAGCACGTTCTTGGGAATAGCCACCATAAAATCTTGTTAAGATACTTTCCATAGTATCACCGCTTTGAACTGTGTAAACTTCAGTTCCGTCTGCGGCTGTCGTTGTTGCGGCAGTTGTTGCTGTAGTAGCGGTTTCAGTTTCTGCAGCAGGAACAAAGTTGATACTTTCTTTCTTAACAGGCATTTTAAAATTGATTGACGGCAAAGTAATTGAATGCATTGACATTCCGAGTAATGCAAACACTAATGATGTCGTCACAATACCTGCAACAAAACCTGTGCCAAGATAAACTACAGGCGATTTTTCACCGCCCTTTTGGCTAACTTTAAAATTTTGCCACAAAAGGTCTAATTCTTTTTCTTTGTTACTTCTCAAATAAACGCTCGGCGTATTGTCAACCGAATCGTGTTTATATTTAGATAATGCTTCAAGCACTGCCATTTTCTCCTTAGATAAATTTGATCTTCTTACTGTAGAACTTTTCATGTTGACCCCACACCCTTTAATCATTGTAAATTGAGTACACCGAAATCCTATCATGAGGTATCGACATTATCAAGTAATTGTAAAGATTTAGCAATAAACTTGCCAAGAGGGCGGTTGGTTAAAAATTTTACAGCTTTTGACCGTAAAAGACATCAAACCCAACCGACGTTCTTAGTACACCATAACACACTAAATCATTTTTATTCTTTCAAGTTCTTCAAATTTTCGTTGAAGGTGTTCAGTCTTGCCATAACCTCTTTAAACATCGGGATTGGGAGGCTTTGTTTTCCGTCAGAGAGTGCGTTTTCAGGGTCGTGGTGGACTTCCATCATTACTCCGTCTGCTCCAACAACCAATCCGGCTTTCGCCATAGGCTCAATCAAATATCTCTGTCCAGTTCCGTGGCTCGGATCAATAATTATCGGCAAGTGCGAGTATTTCTTGATAACAGGAATTGAGGCAATATCCATAACATTACGGGTAAAGGCACTGTCAAAACTTCTTATGCCCCTTTCACACAAAATTACATTCGGGTTGCCGTTATACAAAATGTGTTCTGCCGCAAGCAAAAATTCTCTGATTGTACTTGCAAGTCCGCGTTTCAAAATTACAGGTTTTTTGCATTTGCCGACAGCGTGCAAGAGTTTGAAGTTTTGGGTGTTTCGTGCCCCAATCTGTAAAACATCAACATATTCGCACATCATATCCAAATCCGACGCATCCATAATCTCGGAAACAGTCAAAAGTCCGGTTTCATCAGCAGCTTTTCGCAAATACTTCAGGGCTTGTTCTCCAAAACCTTGAAAATCATAAGGGGAAGTTCTCGGCTTGAAAGCTCCGCCACGCAAGAATTCACAGCCCATTTCTTTTGCGGCTTGTGCCACCTGCATAAGTCCGTCAAAATCCTCTTCAACAGAGCAAGGGCCGACGATTGAAACGGGTTTGTTATTTCCGCCGATTTTTACCCCGTTTGAAAATTCAATAACAGTGTCCTCTTCTTTTCTGTCACGTGACGCAAGCCTGAACGGCTCTCTGATAATTTTAACCTCTTTTACACCGTCAAAAGCTGCAAGTCGCCCAGGAGTAAGCGTTGTTTTGTCGCCAAGTGCGTCAATTACTGTATGAACATTGCCCTCATTATAGCGAACCTCAAACTCGTTCTCTTTGAGAACATTGATTACACGTTGTGTTTGAGCCTCTGTGGCATTGCGTTCCATGATTATAATCATTTTATGAAAATCTCCTCAATCTCGGGTAAATCTACCGACAAATTTAGCATAAACAAAGTTTACAATCAAACCAACTTCAATTTTTTCTGCAAATTCTTTGCGGGAAAATAATCCGGCAAAACCGTCAAGCAAGCCTCCAAAGCTTTTGCAGTTTCCCCCATTTTGTCCTCTTTCAAATACTCAACCGCAAGCAGGTAGTGCAATTCGGGGTCAAGATAAAAATAATCCTTTGCCCTTTGCAAAAATATCCTGCCTTCCGCCTCAAGCCCGTTGTTTACAAAAACACGACCGATAAACTTGTGGACTTCGGGATTAATTGTGCAGAGCCAGTCGGAATATTTTATAATATTTTGGACATAGTCACCTTGAAAATGCTTAATCAAAATATCCAAATCTATTTCCAAAAAGTTACGGATTTGCAGATATGTCGGGGATTTGTCAGCATAGCCTTTTATGAGCTTGCACAAAAATACGCCCCAATCCGCACGAATATCAAAATCTTGAATTTCCGCAAAATATTTCATTGCAGCCTCAAGCTGTCCGCCAACGAGTTCGGTGTAGCCTGCCTCTAAAATATAACCATTATCTTTAAAAAAGCTGAGGCATCCGACGGGGTCAGATGCCAACAGTTTTTCTTTTGCAGTTTTGTAATCTAATATCATAAAATCAATTAGTTAATTAGTTGTTATTGTTGTTCATATTCATGCCATTTAAACTGTTCATCATCGAATTCATCATCATAGCCTGAATAAGTTGAGGGTCAACCTTTTTATCGCCCTCGGTTTGCATCATATAAGGCAACATCGTCATCATCGGGTCGTTGTTGTAGGAATTGTTGTTCCCGTTCAACATCATACTCATTTGCTGAATTTGCGTGTCAGGTGTGTAGGTTTGCACAGAAACTTGTGGTGTAGATTGTGCTTTTTCTGTTTCGTAAGTTTGAGCAGAAATATTCAAACCTGCACGTTTGAGGACATCCAACGCACCGAGAACTTCTTCATTTGACGGCATTGATTTGTTGTCTGCCATTGCGAGTTTTTCACCTGTAACAATGCTTGATTGGTTATTTTCAAGACGTCTTAGTCTTTGAAGTTCTTCAGGGGTAAGAGATTTACCGCTGTTGACTTTGTTTTGCAACGCTTCAAGTTGTTGTTGCATATATTTTTTGTTCATTTCAGGTGACAAACCGTTACCGTAAGGTGCTGCGATGAATTTATCCAACTCGTCAACATTTTCGTTGCCTGTAGCACCTGCACTGCAACGAGGTCCACCCGTCAAGCAATCTTTACCTTTTGCCGCATATTCCGCAATAACAGGACTCGGTTGAAGGTTGATAACTCTCTGGTAAGCAGCTGCCGCATTGTCTTTTGCCCCGATTTTTGTGTAAGCCATTGCGGTATAATAGTATGCCATGGCATTTTTCGGGTTGCGTTTAATTATTGTATACAACTCTTGCAAACATCCTGTGTAATTTCCTCTTTTGTATTTGGAAACCGCACTTTTCATAGATGCGTTAGGGTAGTACGCTTTGTTAAAAGTTACGGATGAATTAAAAATCTGACTGTCTGAAACAGGAATATATTCAGGTTTTCCAAATCCTACAGACGCAGACTGTTGAGTTTTTTGCTGCTGCTGTTGTTGCTGTTGGTCTTGTTTTGGCTTGTCGCTGTTTCTGTTGATGTCTTTTTGAAGGTCATAACCGAAAGGTCCTGACACCGCCAATGCAGGAATTGTCGAGGTGACAAGACAAACTGAGGTTAACAACATAACTAAATTCTTATTCATATTAATCATCCTTTTCTCTCTTTTGCTTAATGATTTTTTCATACAAATCAAAGATTATATTGCTATTATATAACATTTTTCAGAATATTACTAGTATAAATATATGAAATTTTTCAGAATTTAGAATTATTTTTGTCTGTATTGTGTAAGTGATTTTACTCTGTTGAAAGGCCAGAAGAGAAATACTGCTCTGCCGATAAATCTGTCTTGCGGTAACAAGCCCCAATATCTGCCGTCTTGAGAATTTCCTCTGTTATCGCCCAACATCAGGTAGTGCTTTGGCGGAATAATTTCAGGACCGCAGTGCATAGCCTCTGTGCAAGGTGTGTAGTCGTAAGGACTTTTGATATACGGCTCATTGAGCGGCTTGTCGTTTATGAATACGGTGTATTTGCCGTAATCGTCAACTTTAACCTCGAATTTATCCCCCGGAAGTCCGACAACACGCTTTATATAGGCAACATCTTTGCAGAAGAAGCCCGTCAATCTTGCAAAAACTCTTGACGGTGTATTTTTAAGTTCCTCAAACGGTGGGTAAAATACCATAATATCACCACGTTTCGGGGTTGAATTAAATCTTGAATATCTTTCCACAAAAATTCTGTCACCTTCAAGAAGGGTCGGACGCATTGAACCCGACGGAATCCAGCGGATTTCACCGACAAAAAATCTGATTATGATTACCATTACGAGGACAAAAACAACAGTTTCAACCAAATCAAAGAAAGACGCTTTGAACTTTTTACCTTTTTGAATAAAAACTTCTTTTGTAAGCGGAACTTCTTCTTTCGGCTTAAACCAATCTTTAGCGAATTGCAAAGTCAAAATATTTTTGACACCATTCAAAAATTCAACAAAATCTTTTTTTATATCTTTCAAAAGTTCGACAGAAAAAAGATATTTAAAATCTTTCACAAAATCACGAACACCGTCTTGAAATTTCTCCTTCATATTACGGTCGTCTTTTTCTTTTGTGTCCAAATCCCCTTCTTTTGAAATAATATATTTCAAGGCTTCAACAAATTCATTAAAAGTCATTTCGCCTATAAATTTAGTCATATTTTAATAGCTCCAATAGTTTTTTCAGTGCTGATTTATATTCGCTCTCATCCATACCGCAAAGGCATTTTTGTGCAATATCAAGATAATTATTCAACAAAACCTTACTTTTTTCAATACCCGCAACAGGATTATCAATACTACCCGAAAAAATAATCGGGGCATTGTATACCCCTTCTTTAATGTCGTTTCCGCCCTTCAAAATATTTTCGATATCATCTCTGATTTGAAAGGCTATCCCGAAATTTTTTGAAAATTCCTTCGCATTTTCTACCTCTTGCGAAATTGAAAGCATTACACAACCCAGCACACAAGCCTCAAAAAGTGAACCTGTTTTTTGATAAGTTTTTTTTAGGTAATCCTCAAGTGTCGAAATTTTGTATAGGTTTGAATATTGCAGAATTTCACCCTCACACATTTCTTTGATAGTTTTTGAGAAGATTTCAAAAAGCTCAAGTTTCCCGAGGCGTGTGAGTTTTTCCATAACCACGGACAACAAATAATCGCCCGAAATTATTGCCATTTTGTTCCCGAATTTTGAATTGATATTCTTTTGTGATCGTCTGAGTTTTTCCTCGTCAATAACATCGTCATGAATTAATGAGGCGTTGTGAATTAATTCAACAATCATAAGAAGTTCGAGTTGATTTTCGCCAACCTCAACCCCTATTGCCCTCAAATAAAGCAAAGCCAAAACCGAACGAATTCTTTTTGACGGTGATTTTAAAAATTTTTCTAAATCCGAATAAATTTCACAACTTTTCGGAAGAATTTCCAAAAAACGATTTTCGATCTTTTTTATATCGGATTTTACAACCTCAAATATCTCTTGGTATGCACATTTGTCTAACATAAAGGAATTGTAGCATGAAAAAGTTTGATTTTCTTTGCCAAATTCCAAAGTTTATTAATTAACAAATATAAATAATTTGTCACACCGTCATGTTTAATCTATAATCTTTGAAGGGAAATGTGAGGTGAAATATGAATTTAGAACATATAAAAAAAGTGGATGCACTTGTCGCAGAACAAATTGAACTCGAGCTTAAAAGACAACAAGAAACTATTGAACTTATTGCGAGTGAAAATATCACATCCCAAGCTGTTATGGAGGCTGCGGGAAGTGTTTTGACAAACAAATATGCAGAAGGAAAACCTCACAAAAGATTTTATAACGGTTGTGAACATGTTGACGTAATCGAAGAAATTGCACAAAAAAGGGCATGTGAACTTTTTGGTATGGAGCATGCCAATGTTCAACCGCACAGCGGAGCTCAGGCTAATATGGCAGTATTTATGTATTGCCTCAAACCGGGGGACAAGGTTCTCGGAATGGACTTGTCAAACGGCGGTCACTTATCTCACGGTTCGCCCGTAAACTTTTCGGGTTTGTATTTTGATGTTAAAGGGTACGGCATTGATGAAAACGGCAACATTGATTACGGAAACGTTCGTCAAATGGCACTGGAACATCATCCGAAATTGATTATTTGCGGAGCAAGCAATTATTCAAAAATTATCGATTTCAAAAAATTTAGAGAAATTGCAGACGAAGTCGGTGCATATCTTTTGGCTGATATTGCACACATTGCGGGACTTGTTGTTGCCGGACTTCATCCGTCACCTGCACCTTACGCAGATTTTGTAACCACAACAACTCACAAATCTTTGAGAGGACCTCGTGGTGGTATTATTATGTGTAAGGAAGAACACGCTGCGGGAATCGACAAGGCAGTTTTCCCCGGAATGCAGGGCGGGCCTCTCGAACATATTATCGCCGCAAAAGCGGTTGCTCTTTTGGAAGCTTCAAAACCTGAATTTAAGGAATACGCAAAACAAATCATAAAAAATGCTCAAGCTCTTGCTCAAGGGCTTATGGATGAAGGAATGGATATAGTCGGCGGAATGACCGAAAACCACCTTATGACGCTTGATTTGAGAAGAACAGGCAAAACAGGTAAGGATATGGCAAATGTTTTGGAAAAAGTCGGGATTACCGCAAATAAAAATACTGTACCGAACGACCCTCAAAGTCCGTTTGTAACCTCCGGAATTCGACTTGGAACTCCTGCCGTTACAACAAGAGGGTTTAAGGAAGATGATATGGTCGAAGTTGCAAAAATTATTGCATCTGCGATATCTTCATCAGATAATGAATTAGGACTTCAAAATTTGAGAGAACGTTCTCTTAAGCTTTGTAAAAAATATCCGCTGTATCAAGATTAGTAAAAGAGAAAAAAGATGATTATAAAATTAACACATGCACATATTATAGGAACAATTATAGCATATATTCTTGGGGTATTTTTAGTACCACTGGTTATTGATTTTTCAAAAAAAGAAGGACTTGTTGATCTCCCGAATGCCAGAAAAATTCACACAACTCCGATTTCAAGAATTGGTGGTGTTGCGATTTGGACAAGCACAATGCTTTCGTTTTTAAGTTTGGTATTTTTGAGCTATTATCCTTATGGAAGTTTGCTTTCGGGCATTCTTCTCGGCAGCTCTTTGATGTTCCTTTTGGGATTAGTGGATGATATTTACAATCTCGATGCAAAATTTAAGTTGTTTATTCAAATATCTATCGCAACTCTTGTATATTTGTTAGGGGTTCAAATTGATTCTGTGCCATTTTTTGGCGGAATTGATTTAGGTTTTTGGTCATATCCGATTACAATATTATGGATTGTCGGGATTAGTAATGCCCTAAACTTTATCGACGGTGTGGACGGGCTTGCGGGTTCTGTAACAACAGTCAACGCAATTACTCTTGCGATTATTGCTGTTGCGATGACTCCTCCAAATCCGATTATTGCACTTGTAGGCTTTATTCTCGCCGGTTCTATGTTGGCATTTTTGACTTATAATTTTAATCCCGCAAAAATTTTCATGGGCGATAGCGGTGCTTTGTTCTCTGGCTTTTTGCTTGCAACAATTTCTATTACGGGTGTCATGAAAGCTGCAACATTTGCAATTATGTTGCCATTTGTGGTTCTTGCGGTGCCAATTATGGATATTACATATTCTTTCTTGAGAAGGGTTTCCAAAGGTCAATCTCCATTTGTTGCGGACGCGGAACATATTCACCATAAATTGCTTCATGCCGGTTTTTCTCAAAAGAAAACCGTTATGATTTTAACATCTGTTGCGATAATTGCCGGAGCCTTGGCAACTTTATTAATGGGTGAAAACACTATTAAACACTACTTTGTATACATTTTTGTACTTGTTATCATAATGTTGTTACTAAACTTCATTAAAGCCTTGACAAAAAAGTAATTATGTGTTAAACTCCCTGTGGATTTGATTACTCAGTTTTAGGTAGTTTATTATATAAGGATTATTCTAAAATATTTAAGTGCAGATTCGCCTATACACGCTACGATTAAGACTTATTTTTAATAGAACAAGCCTTGATGAGCGAGTGTGTGTGGAAAACACGAGGCAGATTAGTTAAGTAAGGGTTTATTAACTATGAAAACGCAATCTATACAAGAAAGAGAACATCCGGTATTTCCTACGATTTTGGCGACAACGACAGCAGGTGCGGCGACAGGTTTGATTGCGAAACACGTGCTTCCGCTAACGAATGAGGAAATGGACGAAGAATACAAAGAAACCGTCCGACTTATCAGAACTCACACAAACAAAACAAAAGCAAAATATCTTGACGAAATTCGCAATATTCCGAACAAAACTCTCGCACAAGATACCTTTGTAAAAATGATTGATGTTACGCAAGACGAGAAAAAGAGCGGACTTGAAAAAGCTTTTCAGATGAAGAAGGTTCTGGAAAATGCAAAACTTTCAGAATCTGACAATGCACAGCTCAGATTTATGATGAAAAACATCAACGAAAGAGCCAAGGACGTTACTCACAAATACGTCAATGCCTACGAAAAAGTTGTAAAATCGAACAGACCGCTAGCGTGGTTAATGGTTCCGGGGGCGTTGGTCGGATTCACCATCGGCTTGACAAGAAATATATTAAAGACAGAATCATAATTTAATATTGGATAAATTATTTTCTGAACTTTCAAAAAGGAGTGTTCCCCTTCCCACCAATGAACACCCCTTTTCTTTTGCCTGACTGTTCAATGGTTTTATTTCTTCGTTTCTTCAATAATCATGACAAAAAGGGAGATTGCCATGACACAAAAAATGTTGTTTTTTGATTATCGCTATGTGGAAGATAAATTTTTTAAAAATCACACTTTTAATAATTTTGAGATAAGTTTTTATACGCAAAGCCTTACGCCAGAAGTCGTTAAAACTTTGCCTGATGAGATTTTGGAAACCACAACTATAATAAGTGTTTTTATTGATTCGATGGTCACTGACGAAGTGATTAATGCGTTCAAAAATCTGCGAATTATTGCTACACGCTCAACAGGTTACGATCACATTAACCTGACCGCCGCCAAAAATAAAAACATCGCAGTCGTCAATGTTGAAAATTACGGCGAAACCTCCGTAGCACAATACACTTTCGGACTTGTTATCGGACTTATCAGAAACTTTTTCCCTGCGATTTTGGACATGAAAAATATTCGCAAAAGGGACTACAACCCTTACGGCAGAGATTTGTCAAAACTTTCAATAGGCATTGTCGGAACAGGTTCAATCGGCGGTGCGATGTGTAAAATGGCAAAATACTTTAATATGGGTGTTTATGCCTGCGATATCAACAAAAAACGAGAACTTGCAAAAATCGGAGTTAATTATGTTTCACTTGAAGAACTTTTGGAAAAATCTGACATAGTGAGCCTGCACTTGCCGTACACGGGCGACAATTACTACATGTTCTCGGACAGAGAATTTGAAAAAATGAAGGAAGGTGCATATTTTATAAACACCTCTCGTGGCGAAATTATCGACATTTCAGCACTTTATAAACAACTCAAAAACAAACACCTCGGCGGTGCAGCTTTGGATGTTTTGGAATGCGTAGACCGCAACTACAAATGCAAAAACATAACTGATGAGCCGCTCATCTGCGAAAAAGAGTTGTATTATGTTCGCAAATTTGCTGATTTTGACAATGTCCTGATAACCCCGCATATCGCCTACGCAACCCAAGATGCGGTGGATTACATCCTAAAAACAAGCATTAAGTCAATTAATGATTTTCTTGCAGGCGAAAAAATCAGCCGTGTTGTCTGATAAAAAATCATTTTGTGAAAATTTGCATTGAAATTACACCAAACAAATAATTTTTTTTGCATTTCAGCTTAAAACCGTGCTCCGTAAAGATTTTCACTAAATTTTCGGGCGTCGGAAATTCACGCTTTGACGCCAAAAGATATTCGTAAGGCAAATTTTTGCCGTAAAAAACTTTGATTAGAGGCGGGACAATAAAATCGAAAACCTTTGACGGCAAATTTTTTTGCCCGAAATCCAAATGCAAAAACTGCCCGCCACTTTTCAAAACCCTAAAACTTTCCGAAATTGCACTGCCGTAATCTTCAATATTTCTAAGCCCAAAACCCATTGTTGCTATATCAAAAGTTTCATCCCCAAAGGGAAGTTTTGTGCAATCGACTTTTAAAAATTTCACTTGCGGAACCTTTTTCTCCGCAATCTTCAACATATTTTCGGAAAAATCAATCCCAACGACCTCCAAATCCGGACAAAGTTTCAGAAGAAATTTCGCAAAATCACCAGTTCCCGTACACTCGTCCAAAACCATCATTTTAGGCTCTATATCCAGATTCTTGACACTTAAAAATTTTACAAATTTGTGCATTCCAAGTGAAATCAAATTGTTGTTGTTGTCGTATTTGCCTGCAATTTGATTGAACATGTCATGAATTATTTGCGGATTTTTAGAAATCGTCATAATTTGCACCTGCCTAATTTTAGCATATAATTAATTTATGAAAATAGGATTTTTACCGATAGACAACAGACCAGTTTGCTACACGCTCCCTGAACAGATTGCAAAAATCGACGAAAGCATTGAATTGTTTTTGCCGGACAGAAGCCTGCTCGGCGATTTGACAAAATACGCAGACGTTAACGGAATTTTTGAATGGTTGAAAAATTTGCCAAAACTTGATGCACTCGTAATCTCGCTCGACACAGCAGCATACGGGGGATTGATTTCATCAAGAAGATGCTCCGACAGTTTTGAAGAAATTCGAGAAAAAATCGAAAAATTAAAAGAAATTTTGAAAGAAAAAAATGCAAAAATCTACGCTTTTTCAAGCATAATGCGAATTTCCAACAATAACATCAACGAAGAAGAAAAAAAATATTGGAATTTGTGGGGTAAAAAGATTTTTGAGTATTCCTTTAATTTTTGCAAAAATAATGGTGAAAACCCGCCACAAACAGACATTCCGCAAAAAATTTTGACAGACTACCTCAACACGAGAAAACGTAATTTCGAGATTAACAAAATCTACCTGGAATGGCAGAAAGAAGGACTTTTTGACACCCTCGTCTTTTCAAAAGATGATTGTGCGGAATTCGGGTTCAATGTACGAGAGGCACAAGAACTTGAAAATTTGGGCGGATTTGTAAAAACAGGTGCGGACGAAATTCCGCTAACCCTTTTGGCAAGAGCAATTCAAGGCAAAATCAAAATTGCTCCGATTTTTACAGAAGCTTCTCAAAAAAATCTAATCTCAAATTATGAGGATGTTTCGATTGAAAAATCCGTCACAGGACAAATCGAGCTTGCGGGTTGCGAGGTTTCCGAACTTCAAAACGCTGACATGCTTTTGTACGTGAACAACTTCAAAAATCATCAGGGCGAAATCGTTATGAAACGCCCGACAGAACCGTTTTCAGATGTGTGGAATATCCCGCAAAAGCCATATATGGTTGCAGATGTACGGTTTGCAAACGGGGCAGATAATTCGTTGGTAAATAAACTTTTTGAGAAAGGTTTTGACGAAAATTTTTACGGATACTCGGCGTGGAACACCTCCGCAAACTCTCTCGGCAGTCTGATTTGCGGTGCTAAAGTAAAATTTTTGGCAAAAAAATACAACGATAAAGAATTCAAAAAACTTGAAATTGTCAGATTTTTGGACGATTGGGCGTATCAGGCAAATGTTCGCCAAACTCTCTCAAAACCAGACACTACCGAGCTTACAACCAAAATGAAACCTTTTGAAAAAGAGGTTGCAAAGGTTTTAAAAACTGAATTTGAGGTAAAATATTTCTTCCCGTGGAAGAGATTGTTTGAGGTTGAAGTTGAGCATATTTGACATAATTTTACTTGCAATCGCACTCGGCATAGATTGCCTCGTACTGTCGTTTTCGCAGGGTTTAATTTTCACACAAAAACGAGGGAAAAATTCGTTTTCACTCGCCCTGACAATGGGACTTTTTCAAGGGTTCATGCCTGTAATCGGCTACGCCTGTGCGGATTTGATAAGTGATTACGTATCGACCTTCGCAGATTGGCTCGTTTTCGGGATATTTTTCATCTTGGGAGTAAAATTTATCATTGAAGCCTTTGAAGAAAAAGAGGCAACAGTCTGCTGTATCGGGCTCAAATGCCTGATTTCAATGGGAATTGCCACAAGCATAGACGCCCTTGTGGCAGGTGCAAGCCTTCATTTTAGCGGAACACATTTCCTCGTGCCTTCAATCTTCATCGGCATTGCGTCGTTTGTAATGTCACTTTGCGGTTTTTGGTTCGGCAACTTTTTCAAAAAATTTCCGTCGAAAATCCTCGAAATTTCAGGCGGATTAATCCTGATTTTACTTGCAATTAAAGCAGTTCTTTAAGAATTTTTATTCACCAAATGGCACGCTACGAAATGGTTTTCACCGATTTTTTGAGAGGTCGGAGCTACTTTTTTACAAATTTCCATGCAAAATTTACATCTCGGGTGGAATTTGCACCCGTCGATTTTTTGTTGAATTGACGGCGGTTGCCACTGAATAGTTTCCAAAACCTTGCCACGATTGGACGGGAGGGAATTCAGAAGGGCAAGAGAATACGGATGTTTCGGGTTTGCGAAAAACTCGTTAGCGGGAGCGGTTTCGACAATTCTGCCCGAATACATCACTGCAACCCTGTCGGCATGCTCTTTTACGACCGCCAAATCGTGCGTAATCAGAAGAATAGCGGTTTGACGTTCCTGTTTGATTTTTTCAAGAATATCCATAATTTGAGCTTGAATAGTCACATCCAGAGCGGTTGTCGGCTCATCAGCAATAAGAATTTCGGCATTGCAGGCAAGAGCCATTGCAATAATTGCACGTTGCTTCATTCCGCCCGAAAATTCGTGCGGATAAGCCCTTAGTCGTTCTTCAGGATTCGGAATTTGAACGGATTTGAAGGCTTCGACTGCTTTTTCGATAGCAGCTTTACCTTTAAGATTTTGATGAATTTTAATAACCTCTAAAAGCTGGTCGCCGACTGTGTAGAGCGGGTTGAGAGAGGTCATCGGGTCTTGTGGAATTAGGGCAATTTTCGCACCACGCAAGTGTTGAAGCTCAGTTGGTGACATTTCAAGGATGTTTTTGTCATCAAAGGTAATTTTACCCGAGGTAATTTGAGCGGTTTTCGGGAGAAGTTGAAGAATACTCATCGCCGAAATCGACTTGCCACAACCTGATTCACCGACGAGAGCCAGCATTTCACTCTTTGCAAGTGAAAAAGAAACATTATAAAGTGCGGGGAAAAAACCATTTTCGCACTCAAACCCGAGATTAAGATTTTCAACATTCAAAATATTCATAACCCCATTATACCCCAACCTCCAACACATGGGAATAAGTAAATGGAGGGAATTTGTTTTTTGTGGGAGGAGAGGAAAAGTCCCAAAATCCCGTATTTTTCATATAAATAAAAACTTTTCTAACTTATTTAGTATATTTTACAAACCACAACCAGCTTTTCTTCCGAATTTTTGTAATAGGTTTACCCTGGATGCGATTCGAACAAGGACTCCGTTGAGAACGATTGATTATCGTTCGAAATGGAGGTTGTTTTAATAAAAAACAACTGCGGTCGATATCGCACAAAAAAAAAGACCTCGAAAGGTCTTTTAATATTTACCCTGGATGCGATTTGTCTTGGCAGGCTCGCACTAAACGGGTCTACGGTTGAATGCTCCATAATTCTATTATTTCGCATTCAAGCCTTCGCCCTCTGCTCGCCTACCGCCGAACGCATAATTGCGTTCTCTTCGCTATCGCAAAAATAATACAGGATAAGAATTAATTCCTATCCTGTATTATTTACCCTGGATGCGATTCGAACGCATGACCTACCGCTTAGAAGGCGGTTGCTCTATCCAGCTGAGCTACCAGGGCAGGATCCAGAGGGTCTAAACAGACTTATTGGTTTCTGTGGGGTATCCGTATATTCCCTCCGTAATCTATATTAGCATAAACATTTTTTCGTGCAAGTCTTTATTTTCAAAAACTTCTAAACCCACTCTTAACAATACTTTTCACCTCAATCATTCATAAGTAACTTTTCAAAATTCCCTCACGCCATCCAAAATACAAAAATCCTTTTTGCATAACATCTTTGTTTAAGGTATTATTTTGGCAGATATGTTAAACAAATGAGGAATTAGATTATGCTAACCGGAAACGAAATTAGAAAATTATATTTAGATTATTTTAAAAATAAACACGCACACACCGTTGTCGAAAGCTCAAGTCTTGTGCCTGACAATCCGACGGTACTTTTGACAACTGCCGGCATGTTGCAGTTTTTACCGATATTTTTGGGAATTCAAAAATGCCCGTACGAACCTGCTCGTGCTACTTCTTGCCAAAAATGTGCCAGAGCAGGCGGTAAAGATTCTGATATTGAAAATGTAGGAAGAACCCCACGTCACCACACCTTTTTTGAAATGCTCGGAAATTTCTCTTTCGGCGACTATTACAAAAAAGAAATCATTCCGTGGGCTTGGGAATTCGTTACAGAAGTTCTAAAACTCGACAAAGACAGACTTTGGATTACTATCTTTGAAACAGACGAAGAAGCCTTTGACATTTGGAGAAGCGTAGGTGTTCCTGCCGAAAGAATTAAAAGAAAAGGCAAAAAAGACAACTTCTGGGGACCTCCGGGAGCTTCAGGTTCTTGCGGCCCTTGTTCTGAAATCCATTACGATTTAGGCGAGCAATACAAGTGTGACGATCCTCGTGGTTGCGGTATCGACACTTGCGAATGCGACAGGTGGGTTGAAATTTGGAACTTAGTATTCACGGAACTTTATCAGGACGAAGAAGGCAATCAATCCCCGCTCGGCAAGAAAAATGTCGATACAGGCATGGGCTTGGAACGTATTGCAATGGTTTGCCAAGGTGTTGCGTCAACTTTTGAAACAGATTTGCTCAAACCGATTATGGATAAAGTTTGCGAAATGAGCGGTGTTCCTTACAAAAAATCAGAAAAAACCGATGTTTCTTTGAGAATTATCACTGACCACGCAAGATGTGTTTCTTTCTTGATTTCTGACGGTGTAATTCCGGGGAACGAAGGCAGAAGTTACGTTTTAAGAATGATTTTGCGTCGTGCATTACGTCACGGCAAAATCCTCGGCATGGATTTGCCGTTCTTATACAAATTGGTCGATGTAATTGTCGAAAACTACGGAGAGGCTTATCCTGACTTGGTTAAGAACAAACAAAAAATCGTTGACACAATCAAAAAAGAAGAGGAACGATTTGCAAAAACTCTTGATCGTGGATACAAAATGCTTGATGAATTTATCGAAGGTAAAAAAGATATCGACGGCGAAAGTGCTTTCAAACTCTACGACACATACGGATTTCCGTTTGAACTTACCAAAGAAATTGCGGAAGAACAGAATTTGAAGGTTGATGAGGACGGCTTCAAAAAAGCAATGCAAGAACAAAAAGATCGTGCAAAAGCCGCAACCGCAAAAATCAGTGTAACCGGTGATATGAAATACGCAAAACTTGAAGATGAAGTCGGCTCAACAGAATTTGTCGGATACGAACAAAACGAATGCGACGCAAAAATTCTTGCGACAATCGAAGGTGAAGGTTATGTTGACATCATTCTTGACAAAACTCCTTTCTATGCAGAATGCGGCGGTCAGACAGGTGATTCCGGTTATTTGGAAAACGAAAATCTTAAAGCCGAAGTTTTGACCACATTCAAAGTTAACAATTTGTACGTACACCGTTCTGAAATTGTAAATGGCGAAATTACAATCGGAGAAACGGTTAAAGCTCAAATTGATGTTCCTCGCCGTGAAGAAATCCGACTTCACCACACATCAGCTCACTTGTTGCAAGCTGCTCTAATTAAAGTATTGGGTGATGAGGTTCATCAGGCAGGTTCTCAGGTTGAGCCTGACAGAATGCGTTTTGACTTCACTTTCTCTCGAGCATTAACTCCTGATGAAATTTTCAAGGTTGAAAACATTCTAAACAACTGGGTTGCAAAAGGTTTAGCAGTTCATACCGATGTAATGGATATTGAACAGGCAAAATTAACGGGTGCAACCGCATTATTTGGCGAAAAATACGGTGACGTCGTAAGAGTTGTTTCAATCGGCAACGAAACTTGTATTTCAAAAGAATTTTGTGCAGGAACTCATGCCAGAAACACTCGTGACTTGCGTTTGGTAAAAATTGTATCAGAAGGTGCAATCGCTGCCGGCACAAGACGTATTGAACTTGCCGTTTCAAAAGCTGCATTTGACTTTATGAACGCAAAAGTTAAAGAAATTGACAAACTTTCTATTATGTTCAAAACTCACTATGACGAGATTGTTGAACGTGTAGAAAAACTTCAAGAAGAAAACAAAGAACTTCAAAAAGAACTTGTTGCAGTAAAAGAAGAAAACACCAGAGCAAAATTCGCGTCATTCTTGTCAAAAGCTCAAGATATTGAAGGCGGAAAATTATTTATTACAAAAGTTGAAAACATTGACGGTAACGCAATTAAAGCAGGTATTGAATTTGCGGCACAAAAATTGGGCGAAAGTATAATTATTTTAGCTTCAAAACGAACTGTCGCAGTCAAAGTTTCTGATAGTTTTGTAAAAAAAGGTGTTAATGCCGGCAAAATCGTTGGAGAAATCGCAAAAGCAACCGGTGCAAACGGAGGCGGACGTCCAAACTTTGCACAGGGCGGAATTAAAGATTTTTCTAAACTTGATGAGATTTTGGCACAAGTAGAAGAAGAATTGAAAAAATAATTTTTCCATAAATATAATCGTAAGGCGGAAAATTCCTTCGGAATTTTCCGCCTTTTACTTTTTACCTAACCTTTGCCGAGGTTTCGTTGCTGCGGTTTCGGTTTAAAGATTTGTTTTTTTACATAGTCAAGCTTTCTGTCAAGTTTTCTCAAAAATTCTTGATTACGTTTTTTGGTTTGATGTGGAGATTTAATCATTCCCCAAGCTTCGCCACCTGTCAAATGTTTTTTATTTGCGAGATTGCAACTGTCTTTCATCATACGCATATATCCTTCTGCATACTTAAGTTGTTTTTCTCTTGAAAGTTTTAAATAATCCGACATTGTAATATTTTTTTTCAATCCAAGTTCTTTTGAATACTTTTCAGACACCATTCGCAAAGAATCTGAATTCATTTGGATTAAGCCGCCATATTGAACTTTACCTTTTTTGTCTTTATTTGCACTGGCAGGATTCCAGCCCCCTGACTCTTGATACATAAGTGCAAGAAGGTTTTCTGGCGAACAGTGAACCTTATTTGCCAACTCTACAACTGCATTCAAAAAATTATCCGAAAGTTCCGGCATGTTATCTTTTAATTTATTTTTTAATTCGGCTGCCCTAGGTGTCAATCCACTACGAGATTTTTTGCCGGAAGCTGCATTTGCAGTTTCCAAGTTTTTGGAAGTTTCCGACATATCAGAACCAGCTGCCAACATAAATACACTTTCTCCGGATGTAACAGCTTCATTAATTAAAAGTTCTCTGGAGAATTTTTTTGCCATTAATTCAGTTACTAAAAAATCTGTTGAAAATTCATGTACCATTATTAAAATCCTTCTTACATATATTATTACGGCATTTGTAGCAAAAATCTTTAATAAATATAAAGAAATGTTAAAAAATCCGTTGTAAAATCTTTTTAGAAAGATTAAAATATTATTTGAAAGAATTATGAAAAAGTTATTTTACATATTAATATGCATAATACTCACAACAACTCCGATATTTGCAAATAACGAGGAGGCAGAAGATAATGCGGTTTATTTAAATTTAAGCAACCCAAAAGATGAACTAAACTTAAACATTTCTAAACCGCAAAAATTTAATACAGAAAAAATAGATTTAAAAAAATCTCAAAAACACAATTACAATGTAACCTCACAAAGCTTATACGAAAACAGCATTCGTGACCCGTACAAAAAACAAACCGCCTCATACACACACGAAAAAAAATACGGGAATTTTTCTTTCGGAACGAAGTACGACAGCACATTTAATCCCGACAACTACTCACAAACAAGTACAATGTTTACAAAATACAGCAAAAATAAATTTTCTGTCAGCACAGCATATAAGAATAATTCGTTTGCATCATGGAGTGATAGAGGGAAAGGAACATTTTCTTTTTCGCCGGAATACAAACTTAACAGCCATGTAACTTTGCAGAACATATATTCAACGAACTTTCTTGATAAAAACAGAAAAAATGAACTTTTATTCAGTGTAAACCCGTTTAAAGACGACAGGATGAATTTTGACATTGGTGCAGGTCAAATATATTCCGAAACAGACTCTGCTCCAGTTCGTTCTCAGTTAAAATTTTCAACAAAATTCAGATTTTAAAAAGGTAAGATTATGGAAATAAAAACAAATGTAATGCGAGCATTAGATAAACACAAAATAAATTACAAACATTACACATACGCAGATACAGATGCAGTGAGCGGAATGGAGGTTGCAACCGTTTTGGGACAAAATCCCGAACAAGTTTTCAAGACTTTGGTTACAACAGGCAAATCGGGAAACCATTATGTTTTTATGCTTCCTGTTGAAAAAGAATTGGATTTAAAAAAAGCTGCCCATGCGGTTGGCGAAAAACACGTCGAAATGCTTAAATCTAAAGAACTTTTACCGCTTACGGGCTACATCCACGGCGGTTGTTCTCCGATTGGAATGAAAAAATTTTTCAAAACAACAATAAATTCTTCAGCAAAAGATTTTCCGACAATAATTTTTAGTGCAGGCAAAATCGGCTATCAAGTCGAAACTTCGCTTGAGGAATTGGCAAAAGTCGTAAAATTTCAACTTGCCGATATCACCACAGAAAATTCTTAATCCAATTCAATTTTTATTGCACCTTGGCGGAAAACTTTAACATCATCATCAAAAACTCCGACAACAGTTGACTCCAAACCTTTGCAAAAACATCCGCAATCATCAATTACCAAATCCGCAAGTTCTTCCATATTTTCTTTAGCTTGCTCAAAGCTTTTGGCAGACGGTTGGTGCGAAAGGTTTGCACTGGTCGTTGCAAGCACGTGATTTGGGGCAATTTCACAAATTTCTTTAAAAATTTCATTATCAGGAACACGAATTCCAACAGTATCCATATTTGATGTAATATAATCAGGCGTCATTTCGGGATTTTTTTTGACAACAAGGGTCAATGCCCCCGGAAAATATTTTTTAATCAATTTTTGCCCGATTTTTGGAATTATTTTTACATAATTCAAAAGATTATATGTTTCGTTCGACATCAAAATCAACGGTTTTTGAGCCTCCCGTTTTTTGATTTCGTAAATCTTTTTGACTCCTTTTTCACTCGACGGCAAACAGCCTAAACCCCAGACGGTATCTGTCACAAAAGCGATTACACCATCATTCTCCAACACTTTTTTGATTTCTTCTTTATTTTTTAACATTGTTAACATCCTCCATTTTTGGGCTTGAAAAATTTTTGAAATACGTTACAATGAAAGTATAAGGGAGTTGGCAGAGTTCTGCGAACACTTCACTAACTTTATCACCCCTTATAAAAATAGATAGACTATTTTTATTAAAATCTCTAGTGCCGCTAGAGATTTTTTCAATAGCTCTCTATTTATCATATAAACCTCCTTTCCGCCCATATCTATCACTAATACTGTTGTGGCGATGGAGGTTTTTTCAGGGCTACCCTTATATTAAATTTTCAAAGTTCACTACTTTTTGAACCTGCTCAAAAGTCTTTGAGCGAGTTCTGATGCGTAATCCATTTTCATCAAAAGATTAAGCTCAACATAAACCGCAAGGCAAACCGCACCGATTGAGAAAATTTTCACCAACTCAAATACATATTTAGGAAGGCTTACGACTTTGTCATAACCGATTGAGAGAGCTCCACAAATTATCAAGGTTACAAACCCTGCCACACACATTTTCAACAGATTTACAAACAAAGTTTTGTAGTCCATTTTGAGTTTTTTTGTAATCAAAGTTCCAAGAATAACCGCATTAAATAAGGTTACGAGTGAAGTTGATAGAGTAATTCCGCCAATACTCATGTGCATTATATTTATGAACAGCACATTCAACAAAACCTTCAAAACTATTGATGAAAATGCGACCACAAACGGAGTTACACTATCATTGAACGAATAATAAACCCTTGTAATTGAATCTCTGAACACATAAGGTAAAATCGACACAGACAAAAACCAAAGAGCCTCTGTCACCATAAAGGTTGCACTTGCGTCGAACGCACCACGTTCAAAAACAACTCGAACCCCGTCTAATCCGACAACAAGAATACCTATAATAATCGGAATTGCACCAAAGAAAAGTACTCCGACACCTTTGTTGAAATAATTTCTGATACCTTCATAATCCTTATCCGCAACAAGTCTTGCAAAAATTGGGAACAAAGGAACCAAAAATGCCGTAACCAAAATCCCGACAGGGAACTGAAAAACTCTATTTGCATAACCGATTGCCGTCCACGCACCCTCTCTCAAAGCTGACGCAAAGAACATATCTACGTAAATATGGATTTGTCCCACAGTTGAACTCAAAACCGCAGGAAACAAGAGTTCACAAATATTTTTGTACTCAACATTATGAAAAACATCAAGATTAGGCTTCAGTCTAAACCCGAGTTGTCTGATTTTCGGATACTGCATAATCCATTGGCAAACCGCACCGATTGTCGTTGCCCACGCAAGAGCAACACCGGTATTGTCCTTGCCGTTTGCACCCATAACCATTGCAATAATTACGAGTGACATAATTATCGGGGACAGATTCGGTAACATAAAATATCTGTACGTTACCAAAATCCCGTAATAAATTCCGACAATTCCGCCAATAATCAAAACAGGTGACATAATTTTTAAGTGATATGCCGCAAGCGAAATTAACTCAGCATCACCACCCGAGGCGATAATTCCCATTATTTGCGGAGCAAAAAAGTAGCACAAAACCGCCAATATTGTGAAAAATATTATGGTTGTCGTCATAAAAGTGCTATACAATTTATTAACTTCTTCTGCGGGTTTTTCCTTCAAATTCGGGATTAATTTTGAAAAAATTGCAACCGTTGCACTATGGAAAGGCCCACCGACACCACCAAGCAAAATAATTGCAAGTGCGGGGATTTGGTACGCATAAAAGTATGCGTCAGAAACTGTTGACGCACCGTAATAATTTGCAATTACCACATCCCTTATAAAACCTATCAATTTTGAAAAAATTGTTACTACCGCTATTAACCATGCCGCCTTCAATAAGCTCGGCGTTTTATCATCACCAGATGTCTGACTTGTCATCTTTTCCTACCAATTCCACGTATAATTTTAATGATTTCTTCACGTAACTTCCTGCAAATTCAGGAGATGTAAATATTATTGTATTTTCACCCTGTTTTATATATTTTGAAATATCTATTTCCGCAAACCTTTTATATCCCATTAACTCTCTCGGCAAATCAAACACCTGACTTCTACCGTTGATATTTACGGACAAATTACTTACCCCGAGTCTGTTGTCAATTTTTATAACCGCACTATTTTTTGCGGCATAAAAATGTTGAGTGCTAATCGGCTTGTCATTTGAAATTGTCACAGGTTTTGTCGTAATTGAAATTCCTGTATAATAATGTTTCAGAATTTTATCATAAGGCAGGTGCAATTCAGTCGCCATAAACCCTGCACCATACTGGCTCATTCCGACACCGTGACCAAAACCGCCACCGTATGCCTTGACAGAAACAAGATTTCCGCTTTCGTCTTTGATATTGTCAAAAACTACATTCGCACTAGGCAAAGCTTTGCCGTCTTTAGTAATCAATCTTCTTACGACCAATTCTTTGTATATTTTATAAGTTCGACTATCAGTAACGACTTCCATTTCCATAATCTTACCGCTGTCACCACGTCTGACAACCTTTAACTCTTTAATATCATCCAACACATCGCCCTTATTAAATGCAGGTTTTACAAAGCCTGTTACAGATTGTGCGGCAAGAGTTCCTTGCAAAGCTTTTTTCAATTCATCAGCTGTCCACTCTCTTTGCCAACGAAAATACGAGGAGCGAATATCATAAGCATCAGGTCTTGACTTATAATATGCTGCGGCAGCTTCTTCCGTGTTAAGAGGAGGCTGAGAAAGAATATCCGGTTTAGCTTTCAGATACGGTTTTTCCTTTGACGGAAATTCTTTCGTCATCGGATCAGAAAACGCATTTGAAAAACTTTCCGTATAACCACCTGCCGTGGATGAATATTGAGCAAGAATTAAGTTCCAATCATATATTGCTACAAGCCCCTCTGTTTCTTTAACCGCTTGATTTGAAAGTGCCTTTTCCGTATTTGCACCATAATAAACTTGACTTGCTACAGAATCCACAACGTCATAATTCGAAGAGGCCTTAACTCTCGGAGAAAGCACATAATTTCTAGCAGCAACGCTTTGAGCTTTCAAAGCTTCAAGCCCGAAGCTAACGGGCATTTCATTCGGAACAACTCCTTTCAAATACTCCTCAACCTCAATCATATTAACAAGATTGAAATAACCGTTTTTGGTTTTTGAGATTTCAAACACCCCGTGATACAAAGCTTGTTTGCCGGCACGTTTCAAATCTTTTACACCTAAAAGTCCCGTCGGACAAAGTATTCTCAAGGTTGAGGTCGGCTTTAAAATAACCGTTCCGTCCGCTTGAGTTACGGTAATCGAATTATCCGCCTCTAATTTAATATTAATATTTGTGTTTGCGGGAATATTTTTAACCGCATTATCACCGTCGCAAAGGACAATTCCCGATGTTCCAAAAATCGAAATATTTTTGTAAACCCACGTTTTAAAAGAGTTTGCACCAATACCTACACGAACAACCTCTGAGGTCGGAGTGGAGGCAATCGTATTTCGAATTTCAGCCTCACGAGCGATTTGCAAAGTCGTTGTCGGAATATTTGCCGAAAAAGCCTTCACCGGCAATGCTGTCAAAAATATATTTAATAATAAAATAATACCAAGAACTCTCATACTTATATTATATGACAAAAAATTCATCACACATCAAAAAATTTGCGTATGATGAATTTTTTTGTACTTTAGTTTATAAAAATTTATTTAGCTTCCAAAATTGTACCATCTTTGGAATCTTTTACAACAATTCCGCACTCATCAAGAGTAATTCGAATTTTATCGGCAACATCCCAATTCTTTGCATCACGTGCTTCTTTTCGATATGCAATCAATTCATCCATTGTTTCAAAATTTTTATCCAAAACTTCTGAAACTTTTTCAAGGGCATTTTTAATTTCATCTTCCGAAAGTTGAGCTTTTTCAAAACTAAACCCGAGAACTGTTGCTAATTTATACAAAATTGTAAAAGCATTTTTATCGTCTTTGTTCGCCTTATTGGCAAGTTCAAACAAGACTGCAAGAGCTTTTGACGTGTTCAAATCGTCATCCATTGCCTCAACGAATTTTGCATATTCTTCGGTTTTTGTAATATCCAAATCTTCGTTAATTTGAGTGCGTTTTGCATTCAACATTCTCTTAACACCCGCCTGAGCTGAAGAAAGTGCCTCATCCGAAAACTCTACAGGCATTCTGTAGTGGTTTGTCAAAATGAAGAAACGAATTGTGTTTGCATCATATTTTTTGAGCAAATCATCGATTGTCAAAAAGTTTCCAAGAGATTTTGACATTTTTTCTTTATTAATAGTCACAAAACCATTGTGCAACCAGTAGTTTACGAACTTGCAGCCATTTGCACATTCTGATTGTGCAATTTCATTTTCATGATGAGGGAATATCAAATCTGCACCACCGGCATGAATATCAATGGTTTTGCCTAAATATTTACGGCTCATTGCAGAACATTCAATATGCCACCCCGGACGACCTACTCCCCAAGGCGAATTGTAACCGAATTTTTCATCTTTTTTCCAAAGTGCAAAATCCAGCGGATCTTCCTTTTGTTCTCCAACCTCAATTCTCGCACCGCTTTCGAGTTGGTCAATCGGCTGTTTTGAAAGATAACCGTATTTCGGGAATTTTTTCACTCTAAAATACACATCCCCGTTTGCCTCGTAGGCATAACCGTTTTTAATTAAATCTTTCACGATAGAAATCATTTCGCCGAGAGTTTTTGTCGCAAACGGTTCAATATCAGGTTTCAAGGTGTTGAGTGCTTTCATCGAATTCGCGAATTGCTTATACCAATATTGAGAAACTTCTTCAGGTGTCTTTCCTTCATTTTCGGCTTTTTTCAAAATTTTATCGTCCACATCCGTAACATTACGGCAATACGTAACATCATAACCTTTAAATTTTAAATATCTGTATAATATATCCCAAGTTATATAACATCTTGCATGTCCCAAATGAGCGTAGTCATAAACCGTTGGGCCACATACATACATCTTGACCTTATTGCCGTCTATCGGCGTAAATTCTTCTGTTTGATTTGTGTAAGAATTGTGTAATTTCATAAATCATCCCTCATATTTTAACCCTATTTTATCACAAAAATCTTTTCGCAAAATCAGTTAATAAAACATTTTTGTTTTGTGCTAAAATACTAATATGTTTTATTTTGATGAAATTAACGGAAAAAAGGTTATGAAAAGTGATATGATTGAGGCAAATCACTTTTTTACGACCCGCGAAACAATTATAAAAACTAAAGAAAAAAACTTTGAACCTCTCGTTGAAGAAAACAAAAAATCAGTTTGTAAATATTTTCACATAAATAAAGAAAATCTGATTTCGCCACAACAAACCCACACCTCGCACATAGAAATTTGTAAAATCGACAAGTCTGACTATCCGGATACAGACGGGCTAATTTTGACAAATCCTAATCAAGCGATTTTTCTAAACTTTGCAGACTGCACTCCGGTTCTTTTTTATGACAAAGTTCTAAAAATAGGAGCAGTTTCCCATGCCGGTTGGCGAGGAACAGCAGGTAGGATTGCCCCAAAAACCGCTCAAAAAATGATTGAGCTCGGCTCAAAACCCGAAAACATCTCTGTTGCAATCGGAGCAGCAATTTCAATGTGCTGCTACAATGTCGGAGAAGAAGTTTTCAAGAAATTGAAAGCCACCGTAAATGATTTCAGCGGACTTTCTGAATTTAGAAACGGCGAAACTTTTGTTAATTTAAAAGAAATAAATGCCCGCCAACTACAAGAATTTGGGATAAAAAATATTGATATCTGCCCGTATTGCACCTCTTGCAACAACGATTTATTCTTCTCGTACAGAAAAGAAAACGCAACAACCAATCGCCATAGTGCAGTTCTTTTCTTAGGCAAATAAACTTTTTGATAATTAGAAGGGGCGAATTGTTTCACAATTCGCCCCTTCTTCAAAACCAATTATACTCCTTATTTTACAAAGAAACTTGTATCAAGATTTGCATAAATCTTGATTACACCACCCTGAATAGGAGTAGACGACATTTGAGGTGCAGCAGCCTCAACACCACCGTCAGCCTTCATATTTTTTGCCATAAGTCTGTATTGAACAACATTACGAGTGTTTGTAGAACAGCTTGCGTTCATTGACTTTACACCTAAAATATATGAACCTGCTGATTTTGCCATAATATCAGCTCTGGTACGAGCTTTTTTGGCTGCAATTCCAATTAAATCATTACATTGCATATCGTAATTCGACACCGAAAAAGTCAAATTATTCACATCAGTCGCTCCGAGAGAAATAGCTTTGTCAATCATATCACCAACTTTTGAGATGTTTTTAGTTTTTACGACAATACTGTTTGAAACCTCGTATTTATCCAAAACTCTCTTGTTGTTTGTATATCTGTAAACAGGGGTTGCATTGTAATCAGAAGTTTTTATATAATCCCCTTTTGTAAAATCAATCATTAATTTTAAAGCATTATAGACCTTGTCGGAAGTTTCTTTGTTATCCAAAGTTGCCTTTTGCATTGATTTTGCATCAGATGTCTTTACCGCAATACTAACCTCAACAACATCCGGTGAAATTTCTGTATTTGCAGAAGTTGAAACCGTTACGTAACCTTTCATATCCTTTTCTTCTGCCGCATTAACCGAAATTGCGGTTACGCCAGCCATAAGTGCCATTGCAGTTACTGCAATCAAAACCTTCTTCATAATTTCTCCTTATCTTCAGATTTTTCTTCCTGAACATTATCAGACACCTTCTTAGCCAAAACAGCTTGCTCTTCATCGATTTTTTTTGTTATTTCTTTTAATGTTTCAGGTTTCAAAAGCATTGCATTAAGCCGTCTTGCCTCTTCTTGAATTTTTACTCTATCCATTAACATTTTCATTTCAGCATCATTTAATTGCTCAGGTTCACTGAAAGAAACAAAGACCTTCTTGCCGCTAGCGATATAACCTGTCAAAGCTACCGCCGCCCACAGCAAAAGCCCTTGCCATACATTTATTATCGGTGCTGCAAGATATGCGGATACCAAATTATTCCACAAATACATTGCAACCTTCGCCGGAAATACCACAAATCCGGCAACCAGACACACCCCGATAAACATAATTGTTAAAAATCCACGAAATCCGTTTATCTCAATTATTTTTGTATTACCATTTTTCATTACAAATCCTTTTTTATTTTATCATTCCAAGAAATTCTTCTTCTGTCAATATTATAACACCTAAATTTTTTGCTTTGTCCAGTTTTGAACCTGCACTTTCGCCAGCAAGTACAAACGATGTGTTTTTTGATACAGAGGAAGATGTTTTTCCGCCATGCGATTTTATTATAGCACCGGCTTCATCTCTTGTCATGTTCGGCAAAGTTCCAGTCAAAACGAATGTTTTACCCTTAAAAACATCTGATTTCGGCATTTCAACAGCAGGGGGCTCAACTCCGAGTATTTTAAGTTCTTCTAACATTTTTAAATTTTCTTCATCATGGAAAAAATTATAAATATCTTTCGCCATTTTTTCGCCCAAACCGTTAATTGCGATAAAATCGTCTTCTGTTGCAACTTTTAACCTATCAAGCGAACCGAATTCACCAGCTAATATATCCGCAGTTTCTTTTCCGACACTTTTTATCGAAAATGCGGTAATCAGCCGTTTTAAGGAATTGTGTTTACTTTTTTGTATTGCATTATACATATTCGCCGCAGATTTTTCCTTTACGGACTCCAATTTCATAAAATCTTCTTCGGTTAATTTATACAAATCTATTGAAGAAGAAATCAATCCTTTAGAGTAAAGTTGCTCAATAATAGACGGCCCGATATTATCTATATCCATAGCATCTTTAGACACCCAAAATTCAATTTTAGCTTTCACAACCGCCGAACATTTCGGATTTTGACAATAAAGATTAACTTCACCGTCAGGGCTTCCGAGTTTTTCACCGCAAGACGGGCAAATCGTCGGTGCTTGAAATTCCTCCAAAAGCTCGTGTTCGTCACTTTCGACAACTTTTATTACTTTCGGGATAATTTCCGCAGCTTTTTTAATAACAACTTTGTCACCCACCCTTACATCAAGCCTTTTTATCTCATCAAAATTGTGCAAACTTGCTCTTGCAACGGTACTTCCGGCAAGTAATACCGGAGTTAATTTTGCAACAGGAGTAATTGCACCGGTTTTTCCTACTCCAAATTCTATATCTTCAACCGTCGTAATCGCTTCTTCCGGCGGGAATTTGAATGCCGTCGCCCACTTTGGAGCTCTTGCCGTAAATCCCATTTCCTCCTGAATTCTCAAATCATTTACCTTAATAACAACTCCATCTGTTGCGTAATTCAAATTAAAACGTTCATTTTCCCATTTTTTGCAATAATCAATCGCCCCTTGAACATTTTTGCAAAGTTTGATATTCGGGTTAACCTTAAACCCGAGTTTTTTCAGGTACATAAGACTGTCATAGTGCGTTTTGGGGGCATTCGGCATATTTTCAAAAATCGAGGTATAAGAAAAGAACGACAAATCTCTTTTTGCCGTAATTGTGCTGTCCAACTGCCTAATCGAACCTGCGGCAGCATTTCTCGGGTTCGCAAAAAGTTTTTCGCCTTTTTGCAAATTCTCTTCATTCAATTTTTCAAAAGAAGTTTTAGGCATATAAACTTCGCCCCTGACCTCAACATCAACATTCTCAAAAAGTTTGAGCGGAATTGCCTTAACTGTTTTCAAATTCGGTGTAATATTTTCGCCCGTAACTCCGTCACCACGGGTTACACCAAGCGTAAAGAACCCTTTTTCATAAGTCAAAGCCATTGCCAACCCGTCGATTTTCAACTCACAAACAAGCTCGACATGTTGCCCGTATTCCGCCGTAATCTTGTTGTACCACTCGGTCAAATCCTCGTAGTTATAGGTGTTGTCAAGACTGTAGAGCCTGTATTTGTGGGTATGCGGAAAAAATTTTTCGCTTATCGAACCGACACGCTGCGTCGGACTGTCGGGAGTTTTCAACTCGGGATGTTCCGCCTCCAACTTTTCCAACTCTTTGAACTTCATATCGTAGTCATAGTCGGAAATCGACGGATTATCCTCAACATAATACTTGTAATTCGCAGCATTCAATTCATCTTTTAACGTATTAATTTTTTCTAAAATATCCACACTCATAACCTACATTACCATTAATAATTCACGAATAACCTTTGTCGCAACTGCGGTAGAAACGCCAGAAGCATCGTAATCAGGGGCGAGTTCCACAACATCAGCCCCAACGATATCAAAGTTTTTGAGGTATTCAAACCACCCCATAAGTTCATTAAACTGCATACCGCCGCTTTCCGGAGTACCCGTACCGGACATTACAGAAGGATCAAGCACATCAAGGTCAACAGTCACGAAAACCTTTTTACCCTTCAAACAATCCAAATCCGAGTATTTGTGGCAAAGAGTATTATGCTCTTTCATAAACTCAAATTCTTCCTTCATGCCGGAGCGAATGCCGATTTGCTTAACATTTTCAGCACCGACGATTTTTGAAGAATGACGAATTACGGCAGAATGCGACATTTCTTCGCCGATATACTCTTCTCTTAAATCCGTATGAGCATCAAAATGAATAATTGCTAAATTGTCGTAAAACTTTGATACAGCCTTGATTTCAGGCAAAGTTACCAAATGCTCGCCTCCAATCCCGAAAACTCTTTTTCCGTCTTTATAAATATCCTCAACATTTGCCTGAATCACATCAAGCGACTTATATGTGTTGCCGAGCGGGAATTCCAAATCGCCCGCATCGTGAAAATTCACCTCTTCTAAATGTTTGTCAAATCGTGGGGAATATTCCTCCAACCCCCAACTTGCAAGCCTGATTTGTTCAGGAGCAAACCTTGAACCGGGGCGGTAAGAAACCGTTCCGTCAAACGGCAAACCGAGCATAACAATTTCGGACGAATTATAATCAGGGTTCTGTCCCATCCACGTTCTATCTAAAAAAGGTCCTCTCAACATAATTTTCCCTCCATACTTAAGAGTATTATAGCATGAAAAGATGTGAAAGGTGAATTCGCCCTCGCATTAAATGGCACTAAATTTTTTACGCCAATAAAAACATGTTATCTTGAGCACTCTTAAAACTGTATTGAAGAAAATAGGGCTTAACTTTCGGGTGGCACGAATTAAAAAATCGCTATCACAAGAGCGTTTTGCAACAATACCATTCATATCAATTTTAATGTAACTCATAAATGTTCCTTTTAAGTTTTTGAAAACTTGTATACTACACTAATGCCCCTAAAAAAGAAATTTGCCACCGAATTCGCAAAAACAAATATTAATAAAATAAAATTTGTTCTTTAAAATTTTTGTAGTATAATGAATTTACATAAAGCGGTATCGTCTAGTGGTTAGGACGAGAGATTCTCATTCTCTAAACAGGGGTTCAATTCCCCTTACCGCCACCATATAACGGAAATAGGCACTTTGACAACTCGGAATTGAACCCCAACGGGGTTCAACCTCTCGCAAAACAGTTCACCGGACTGTTTTGCTCGGCAGAGTCCTTACCGCCACCATATAACGGAAATAGGCACTTTGACAACTCGGAATTGAACCC